>Ga0208901_1000091_pt1 | contig 63058 bp, 54 predicted proteins | sample AntAceMetag02UKF_FD_184764 | JGI IMG/M metagenome (GOLD analysis project Ga0208901, IMG submission 184764) | Saline lake microbial communities from Ace Lake, Antarctica - Antarctic Ace Lake Metagenome 02UKF (SPAdes) (version 2) | ecosystem: Environmental > Aquatic > Non-marine Saline and...
AAAATTATCAAGAGATAATAGATAAATATGATAAGAATATATATTATACTTACATTACAATGGTTTACATAAAAATAGATAATATAGAAAAAGCAAAAGAAGTATATGAAGATTATTTAAATAAATGATGAAAAACAGATTCTATTATAGAAAAAAAATTAAAGACATCTAATTAATTAAATTTATTATTTAAAATAAAAAAATGAAAAGATTTATTGTTTTCTTACTTTGCATACTAGCTTTATCTAGTCTAGTTTTTGCTATAGATAAACCAGAAATTCAAGTTATAGAGAGAAAAACTGATTATTGGACTTTGTATTGAACGGGATTACAGGATTATGATAGACTATATTTCTATTATGAAGGGGAAAATATAGATACAAAAAAATATAAAAGCGATAATGAGATAGATCTAGAAGATATTGATAATCTAACAAATGGAGAAATGTATCTTAAGTGAGAAGTTTTTTCATGAGACAATTCTCAGACAGCAGAGTCTTCCAAAATTAAAACATTTAGACCTATAGAGTTTTATATAGGCAATATATACGGATCTTATTTGAAAGATGAATATTTGATAACTTTAGAAATGGTAAATAGAACAAGTTTAGACCAAAAAAATTTAGATATATATATAAATGATAAATTAATAAATACTGAGGATATAGACGATCAATGAAATAAAATAGTAATATCTTATAAAGATTATAATAATAATAATAAAATCAATATAGTGATAAAAGATAAAGATAAATATTTATCTAGCAAATCACTTGATTTAGAAAATGAAATAAAAGGCTTTTCTTTTTCTCATATGGAGAGAAAGGATGGTTTTGTAAAAGTATATTTTCATCTGAACGCTAAGGATACTATGAAAGTCTTTGTAGATGACAAAGAGCTATCTAAAGATAGTTATGATTTTATATGAAGTTATTTGAGGATATATTTTGATATAAATAGTAATGATGCAGAGCATGATATATATGTTCAAATAGATGAAAAAAAGAGTAAAAAAAGATATGTAAATGTATGAGATTATTTGAATCCTACTATAAAAAGTTTTTTAATGCCAAAATGAAATAGAATTACTTATGAAAACTATATTATCTGAAAAAATATAGAATGAGAAATGGAAGATATAAAAATAAATATAAATTGAAAGACTTATAATTTTAAGAAGCAAAGTTATGGTTATTGGTATGCTAAAATAACAAATAAGTATCTTGGTTTGACAGATGATTTAATATGAGATAAAAAACAAGAAATTATAGATGAAAGAGAGAAGGAATATGAAGATTTACAAGATTATCTTTATGATTTTGAGAAAAATATAAATTGAGAAAAAATCACTTTTACTCAAAAGTTTTTGTATAATACTGGTTCTGTAAATACTATGCAACTTACTGTGTGACAAAAAGAAAGTAATACACTCTCTTTTACTGTTCTAGATTCTAGAGATGAACAAGAATATATTGCAGAATGATGAAATATCTCTCAAGAAATAAAAGAAAAAAATAAACTAATATGAACATTCATTTCTACATCTAATCTTACAGGAACTAATTATGATAATAAAGAATTTAATTTATGAAAAATAATTTTATCTGAATGATGAAAACTTAATTATTTTATTGATTCTATATCATTTGATATGTCTTTTGAATCAGAGGAAGAAACAAAATTTACTCCTATACAATACATAAAACTTTGAGATATAACATGATTTGTAATCAAAGAATGAACTAAATATAAGCTTATATTTGAAAATATAGAATTAAATGATTTTGATACAAAAACATATGATATTAAAATTAAGTTATGAGATAATTACGAAGAAATAAAGATAAAAATTATTCCAATGAAGATAGATTATTATATAATTAGTTCCTTAAATGATGATGAACTTTATTCTAAAGATTTATTATATGAAAATGGATTATATTTTCAAAATAACTTCTTATATACACCATGTTTTGATATAAGTAGTGATTATAAAAATTGTAAAGAATTATGATATAAAGATAAATCAAGATATAATTGGGCTATATGAACTACTGAAGATTCTGTAGAATTAAAAGCAGAAGAAGAAATTATAGATAATAATAATGAAGCAAAATATATTCTTACTGATAAAGACAAATTAGCAATATCTATATTTATGTCTAGATTAGACAAATATATAGACAATAAATCTAAATGAAATAAAAAAACTAAAGAACTCTTGTATAAAAAAATATATCTAATGATAAAAGAATATTTTATTAAATTAGAAGATGGACGCAAAAAAGAACTTATAGAGGAAATTATGAGAGAGATATTAATTCTCCTTAAAAAGGAAATATAGATTTAATATAATTAATAGTCTTAAAATTTCTGTTTACACAAAACTATATATATTCCCTATCTATACTTCATTTCTTAGAAAAAAAATTAATTAGACAATCTCAGAAAGAATTAACGGAAGAAATATTACTAATCTACAATTCCTTATTTAAATTAATGATAAGACTTATTTAATCAACATTTTCTCTACACTATAGACAATGTAGACAGCTTCATCTTTTTTGATGTTTTTGTTTGGCTGGAAATATTTTTCTCCGTATTTATCTTGCCATTTTAGTCATCTTAATTTAAGAAATTGAGCTATATTTGCTATATTTTCTAACCCTTTTTTTCATTTAAGATCTACATATACTATATCATCATAGTTTTTAACTTTATATCAGATATTTTCAAATAAAAGTTCCACAAATTTTCATCTAGTAATTTTTTTATATCTATCTTCTGTAACTATTTTGATATTAGAAGGAAATGTTTTTCATAGACTATTTTCAGTAGTATATATAAAATTCTTGATTAGAATTTTTGCATCATATAAGCTAAGTTCTCTAGTTGGTGCAAAATATCATTTCTTTACTAATCCTAGCATATTCCAATATATTTTTGCTTTTCATAGGTATTTAAAATAGATACTTTTTTCTATATCTTTAATGTTTTTGATTTTATAATATCTACTATTTCATATATTTTTTTCATCTTTAGATACAGAAAGATTAAAAAATTCTTCACTATTTCATACTAATTTATATATATAGATTCATTTGATAGTATCATTATAAGAGAATTTTAAGCTTGTAAACAAATTTTCATTCTCACAGAAATGACGAGATAATTTTACTCTATCTTCAGGAGAAGAGATCTTTATTTTACAAAATTTTACATTAGGACTATTTGAATATAGTTTATAGTTTCCTTGGTAATTTACATTGACTATATTCTTCATGTTTTTGTCTCTCATCACAACTATACCAAACCTATCTTCGTTTATATATTGACTAGATCATAACAATTGCATATAAGCATTAGATGGAATTATAGATTCTCATTTATTTATAATTCTAATGTAGATATTGTTGAATAAAGGAACGGTTCCAAATGTCATATTGATAGGAGTAACTCAAGTTTTTTTAGTTAGAAAACTTATCTCTCTATTTCATTCTATAATTTTGATTCATCTTGGATATAGAGAAGAAATATAGTCGGTATTATAATCTACCGTAATATCATCGGGCAATAAACCATAAAATGGTTCTCAGTTAGATTTTTTTATAACAGATAAAATAATTTTACCATATTTTCAAATTTCTACAGATCATCCTACTGGATAAACATTTACACTTATATCATATTTTTTAATAAAGCTTTTTACTTCTTCTTCCCTAATTTGTTCTATAGATACGATTTCTTCTCTGTTTATTTGTTTCTCTATTATAACTTTGGAGTTGTCCTCTATAATATCATCAAAGGACTTTGGAATAATCGCTCCATTGCTTTCCAAAAATGCTATAGGGTCTATGGTGCTAGCCAAGGCTTCTTTTTGACAGCTAGTTCCATTTACTATATCAAAAGTAGACATTCAGGCGCTACAAGAGCTACTATGATACCAAGGATGTTTGCTGATGGCCTGGTTTGTATCAATCTGGAAATGTAGATGATTTCATATGCTATTTCCAGTGTGACCAACGGTTCAGATTTGTATTCATTCTTTTATTTGAGTTTGAGCATTGACTATTACTTTTTCTAAATGTGTATAATTGGAATATATAAATTTTCCATTATCTAACTTATGTTGTATTACTACAGTTTTTCACCAACCATTCATCCAACCTCACCAAACTACTTTACCTGCACCTATACTATATACAGGAGTTCATTGGGCTGTGGCAATATCTGTTCATAAATGAGTTCATTCTCCTAGATCCCATCCCCATTTGTAACTACTCATCCAAAGTATAGTATATACTCTACGATAATCCATATTATTTTTATAGTTTTCATAATTTGCATTATATATAATAGGCAAGTTTTTTTTACAATTACTATCTAGTTTATCCCAGTGATCATATTTACATGAAGATTTTGCTATATCTTTTAGAGGATAAGACCAAGAAAAAACACTAGAAAAACTAGTAATTGCCAATAATATTGAAATAATTATTTTTATATAATGCATAAATGAATTTTACTAATAAATTTATTAATATAGCTTATAAATTTTAGGTTGTTTTATTAGTGTATACGAAAAGACTTACTTTAAATTTCATATACCTTATTTTTCAAATTTCCAAATATTGTTTTCTATTAGATATTACTTAAAGAAATTTATTATTTTACAACATAAAAAATTATATTAAAAAAAAATATTTTATCAATATAAATATAAAGATTTATTTATTTTTACGAAAAAATACGGGTAATAGTTCTGCTATTTTAGAACTTAATCCAGACATGTGTTGTGCCATTTCACAATTTCCATTATGTTTTTTTTCTATAGTTTGATCTGAATCATGTAGTTGATTTATTAATTCTCTAGCTGTTGTTTCTTTAACTTTTTCGCAGCTTGTTTCTTGGGAGAAATATTCTAATATATATTTCGCAACAATTAATTCTAAAAGATTAGGTGTTGGAGAATTTATTAATTCATCAATAGTTTGAAATAAGTCATTTTGAGTATAAATTTTATTAATCAAGTCGTGTATAATATAATTAGATATTAGATAATAAGGGTCATCAATTTCTTTAGATATTCTAAATTTTCTTCTATAAGACATAATAGAACTGTTTAATATAGACATTTCATCATCATTTGAAGACAATATTTTACCAGCTATCATAATTTCCTCACTTTCCAATATTTTGTGAAAAACTTTATTATGAATATTAGCTATATTCCTGTGTTTCTCTAATTTATCTTGATTATTAATTTCATTCATTAATTTTTTATTTAAAAGCTATAAAAAATATTTTCCAACTTCAAAAGTATAACTAAAAACATTGTTTTGTCAATAATATAAGATATTATTTTGAAAATTATTATCTAATAATTAGAAAATTTTATTAAATACCTAAGGTTTTCCTATTTTTTTCTTCTATTTCTTCTTGTTTTTTTCTTCCATCTTTATCTAATTTATTTCCTACTCTAATATATTTAGAGAAAATAGGAGCAATAGCAGATATTTGATTGTATGTTTCTATAAATAAATTTCTATAGCTATGATGTCATTGTGGAGTAGTACGAAGTTCTATCACATAAGCTACTTGACCAGGATTCATTTCAAATGTTGTTCTAATTAAATGACCTAAGGCACAAGTATATTCTAATAAATATATATTTTCTTCTATTATTTTCTTTCCAAGATTTACGGATTCCATCATTATTTCATCATAATTCTTTTTGAATTCTTCCATTCAAGGTAGGTCTATCATTTCAGGGTAGTCATAACCGTGTACAGAACTTGCTCATTGCCATAATTGTTGAGATGCTCTGTGTCTTTGTAAATCACGATATGCTCAGAAATCTACCAAGAACTCTACCATTACACTAGTATGTTGTAATGCTCTTGGCATTCTATCAAATTGTCCTCTATCTCATAAACAATCATTCATCAAATCTTCTTTCTCTTCTTCAGACATTTTACTTACTATTTCCAAAGATTCATTGTAACTTATTCCTGATTTTCTTCATCTTTCAAATAGACAAGAAGCTAATATATTGTTGTCTAAGTCTCATTTATGAATGATATTTACTCTATTGCTATCTTCTATTCATTGGTGTATTTCATCTTCTTTATTGCTATATTTTTCTATTAATTTTTCTGTCGCAGAGCTAGTTTTTTGTCTAGACACTTTTTTGAATTCATTTTCTCATACATGTTTCAAAAGTCCAGGAGATAATTTTAATCATTCTTCGTGCATAGTTTGAGCTATCATTCTTATTTCACTCAATGGATGAGACAACATATGCGTAAGATGAGCTTCCAAAATTCTAGTACTAAAGGATGCTCCTAAACTAGTAGATACAGATGAAGGAAGTAAGTATCTACATATATCAAAAGTTTTTGCAATCAATGTGTTTTCATAAGCTCTTTCAGAACCAAACGCTTCTTTTTTGAAAACATTATTATCTACCAAAGTTTGTTTTACATTTACTAGAGAATTTTCATATACATCTATGAATTTATTGTTCAATGCTACTATTTCTTCTCAGTATTTAGATTCTTTTACTTCATCTGGTATGATAATATTTTCTTTTCAGAAAGGAATATATCTTGTAGATTTTTCTTGGAAATCTCATAATGCAGGAAAAGGAGATTCTATTACTTTGGTAAAAACTTGTGAAATCCCTTCTATAGCATATCTTATTCTATCAGTATCTTTCAGACTATTGTGTCCAAATTGTACTCCCCATTTTTTCAAGAAATTAGAAGCTTTATTTTCAAAAAATTCTAAACTATTTTTATTATCATTATTTATATCGTATGCTAAATCTTCCAAAGAAACATAGTCTTTTTTTTCTATAACTCCTTTTTCTAAAGCTTTTTTTGCATCTTCAAATAACTGTAAAAATCTATCTCTCAAAGATATGTGTGTCCTACTATATTGACCCATAAGAAAAGCCCAAAGTTGACTAGAAAGGGTGTTTTTTGCACAGTAGATATTTTTATCTATATTTGTGAAAAAATAATTTAATACAGTTTTTTCAGTTTCTGTGTACTCTCTTTGGTTTAGAAGTGGAGTTAGATTTCAAGTGTTCATAAGATTTCTATAAAAACATAGTAAAAAACATATGAATAACATAATACATTTTTTCTTTTTTATTTCAATTAGAAAGTAAGAAAAAACTTTTTTGTTAAAAAACTTGACAAAAAAAACAATATAATTATAAAATAGGCATTGTCATTTAGTGAAAAAAGGAGGAGAGATTATGTCAACGAATGCTATAGTTCTAACTATTCTTATAGTGAGTGTAGTGGCTTTGTTTGGTTTAGGAGTTTACTTAGGTATGACTCTAAAAGATGAAAAATGGAAATCTATTATTTTGAAAGGAGTAAAAAAGACTCAATCTAAAAAATGGACCGCAACAATTACTATTGATGTTTCTAAAAAGGAGCCTATTGCAAGAATTGTGCCAGGAAGCATGAAACCTGCTAAATGACAATGATTTACTAAGGGGTTGGGTCTATCCCAGCTCTTTTTTTATTAAAATGCTTGAAAAATATATAAAAACAAGTATTATGATATGGTTGCTTCTTCCGATATCAATGTAAAATGTATTCTCCAGCTGAATTATTGACTATTCCGTGGTTGCTGGAAATGGAAAATGTAAAATTAAGAGAAACTTATTAGTAATATTAGAGTTTAGATATTTAGACTAAGAATAAGCTTTAACAAGCGAAGCGAGTTGATTATAATATATGAATGAAATGAACTAATTAAAAACCTTGATTAAAGCAATTTTACACCTGCCTCGTAGAACTACGATGGTTTTCAATTTTAAATTTTACATTAACCAAACGAAGAAAGAAAACATATTAAGTGAGGTCGTAGCTTAACTGGATAAAGCCCAGCCCTGCGAAGGCTGTTATTGAGGGTTCAAGTCCCTCCGATCTCAAATCTATTTGCATATTACAAACTCCGATTAATTTCGGATTTTTTTATAAAAAAAAGACGGAACTTTTCTCCGTCTTTTATTTCTCCTATCCTCACTTGATTCCACCAAAGTAGAGAGGGATGTTTCTGTTATATTATAAGCAAAGCTATTTTAATCAACCTCAGGTCTCACTTTCTTCAATGTATCATACAAGAATATAGGTATGATAAATAATGTAAGACTTGCAGATGCTATCAATCATCATATTATAGACCGAGCTAATCCACTCCATACAGGGTCTCCCAATATAGTAGTAGCTCCAAGTATAGTAGTCAAAGAAGTAATAATAATAGGTTTTAATCTTCTAGAACCTGCTTCTAATATGCTGTATCTCAAACCGTGTCAACTATCCAAAAGTATATTAAGATATTCTATATACATTATAGCATTTCCTACTACTATACCCGCTAAAGCAATTACTCATATCATACTGGTTGCACTAAAATATTGGTTATCAAATAAGAATAATCCAGTAAATAGAGGCATAACTCAGAAGAATCCAAGTAAGAATGTAATCATAATATTTCCTCATATTCTGAAACTTCTAAACTGTGCCACCATCATAAAATATATAGCTAATAATGCTATAATCATAGCTAGTCACAAATCCCTAAAGGTGTCTATACTCAACTTCCATTCACCTCCAAAGTTTACAAAATAATGTTTACCACTTGATGTATCTTTTATTTCAAATCAGTATAAATCCCACTTACTTACTTCAAAATCATCTCACCAGAAATCATCTTTCAAAAATGTTCCAAAAAGACTTATCATAGGATATATAACAGAATTATCTCCCATTTCACCATATATATATACTGTAGGCAATCTATCATCAGAATATATAATTTTTTCTTTTTCTGTAGGTAATATTTTAGCGATTTCACTTAGAGGAACTTTCTTTCCTTGAGGAGTTGTAAAGCTTATATTCTTCAATATATCTTGCCTATTTTTTTCTAATTTATTTACAGAAAGATATATGTTTACAGCTTCTTTCATGTGGTCATCATGATATATAGAAATGTTTGTTCCTTCAAATATATTGTATATAGCGTATGATATTTGTTCCATATTCAATCCAAGTCTAGATACTAATTCATGATCAAATTTTAATTTATAGTTTGTTTTATAGCTATCTTTTGTAGTAGCTATATCTTCTACATTATTTGCTTCCAAAAATGGTTTAAGTTTTGCTTCCAAAAATGTGGCTATTTTTTCTATATTTTCATGATTTTCTCATTGTTCAGAAGATACTTTCAACATAAATGTAGCTCTTACTGGTGGTCCTGGAGGGTCTTCTAATATCCTTATATTCAGTTTAGGATATTTTTCCAACATATATTCTCTAAAAATAGGTCTTAGTTTTATTACAAATTCTTCAGATGCTATATCTCTTTCATTAGCAGGAGTTAGGTTTACTCTCATAGATATATAATTTTCCCCACTTCTCATGCTTGCTCCACGGAATAAATTAGCAAAATCTCACATAGGAGCTAATCATACCCAATAACTTATTCATTTGATAATATCCAATTCTGAATCATTGTTTTCTGAATGTATATATTCTTCCATAAAACTATTTACATCTTTTGTTATATCCTCTATATTCTCTATATTGGAAGAACGAGTCGCTTCCAACCATATATATACTTGTTCTTGATCTGATTTTGGTAGCATTCTTCATTTGAATATTTGCATACCTGCAGGTAGTAATGTAACTATCCCCAATAGTGACCAAAACACAAACTTAATAAATATCCTTTTAAACTTTTGTCCAGTTTTATCACCTATAAATTTACCCATAATTTTCAAATACATATTTCAATCTTTCTTTTTCTCTTTCTTTTTTGTAGATGGTTTAGTATTTTTAGTAAACATATAAGATAAAAATGGATTGATAGAAAGAGCAACCATCGTAGAAGTAATTAGCGCTATAATAGCATATTTTGGTATAGGTCACATATATTCTCCCATCATACCAGTTACGAAAAACATAGATCCAAAAGCTAAAAGACGAGTCACAGTAGATAGTATTACTCATAATTCTACTTCTTTCACAGCATCCAATACAGCATCTAATTTAGTTTTAGAATTTTCAAATCTATTTTGTAGATGAGTGTTTATATTTTCTACTACTACTGTAGCATCATCCACCAACATTCATAATACCAAAATCAGAGCAAACAAGCTGATTCTATTGATATTGTCTCCTATGATATAAGAAAAAAGAAATACTACTGATAATGTCAGAGGGATACTTATAGCGGTATTCAAAGCGTTTCTAAATCATAAAGCTAAGGTTAGTACCACTATTACAATTACTATACTCTGTATAAGATTTATTAGAAGCATATTAGTAGCTTTTTCAGCTGTTTCCCCCTCATTTTGTATCTCTATGATACTATAATTTTCAGGTAATTCTTTTTTGATTAATTCTAATTTATTTACTATATCTGATGCTACAAATACAGCATTAGTTCACTTTTTCTTTGCTATACCTACGAATACAGCATTTTTTATAGGATTATTTTCATGTTTTATAAAAGTAGAATACTTTTTTTGACTTGCTCATCTATATATATTAGCTATATCTTCTAGGTATATAGGGGAATTATTGTATGTAGAGATTATAAGTTTTTTGATTTTTTCTATAGAATTTAGATTACCATCTATTGATATTTTATTTTGTATATTTCCTATATTGTAAGTTCCACCAGGAAATGACATATTATTTTTTTTGATAGTATCGTATACTTGCATAATATCTATACTTTTGGCTTCTAACTTATCCAAATTTAGTTCTATATTGATATTATCTTTTTCTCAACCTACAATATGTAATACAGATGTATTATCTATTAGTTTGATGTCTCCCATTATATCATTAGCTGCTTTTCTCAAATTTACAAAAGAATTTTCATCTTCTGAATTTCCATCTACTAGTGCAAAAGTATAGATAGGTAAATCGTCAGGATCTATTTTTTGGATACTAGGTTCTTGAGCTCCCAAAGGCTTGAAATCTACGTTTGCATAGATTTTATCATATAATCTAGTAGTAGCTTTTTCTTTGTCAGTTCATACATAGAAACTTACCATAACTGCTCCAAAATCTTGATTTGCTATTCCATAAATATGTTCCACTCATTCTATTTCCCAAAGTTTATCCTCAAAAGGTCTAACTATTAAGTTTTCTACTTCGTGTGCAGAAAATCCAGGTGCAGGAATTGTAATATTGAATGCAGGAACTATTATATCAGGATTGTATTGTTTAGATATAGTGAACCAAGAAAAAACTCATGACAATAAAGTTATTATCATAAATAATATAGTAAGATTCTTATTTTCAATCCAGAATTTCACAAAGCTTCAGAACATTTATTAAAAGATTCAAAGGTTAAATAATATATTATCTATTTCCAGACCGGTCTTGGTACTAATATTTAGCTTTCTAAGACCGGTTTGAAAGAGAAAGCATAATTGTATTTAGTTGGTTTCGGACTCAGAAAGTTAAAAGTAATTACGGAGTCCGGGACCGATGCTTGCCACGGGTTTGCCCCGTGGTTGTCTCATATAAATATTTTTTAGTTATCTACAACGATATCTCCATTGTCAATATTTCCTTTGATAATACATTGTCAATTATCACATCATATTATTTCTATAGTTTCTTTTCATATTTTATCATTCTTTTTTATAGAAATATAACTTTCTCCATATTTGTATTTGATAAATTTGTAAGGGACTTTGTATCAACTAATTTCTTTTCCAGTCAAATATACAGTAGTATACATTCCAATCCTTAATTTCAAATCTTTGTTATCTATCTTGATTTCCATAGGAACTCTTTTTGACATCATATCACTAATAGGAGATATATAGTATATACTTCCTGTTAAAACATTATCAGTATTATTTATTTTGATAGATACGGTATCTCATAAAGATATATTTTTTACTACTTTTTCTGCTGCGAATATTTTTACCTTTAGCTTTTTGTTATCAGCTATAGTAAATATAGGATTTCATTGACCTACTACTTGACCTAAGTTTCCTATTTTTTCTACAATAACTCCATCGTAAGGAGCTACAATACTAGTGTTTTTCATTTGTACAGAAGCTAAATTCTTATTTCATTGTATTTGATTTAATTGAGCTTGTATTCCACTTAGTTGTGATTGTTTCTGACTTTTTAGTGCTTCCAATTGAGATAATGATTCATCATACTGTTGTTTAGATATTTTGTATTGCTGTTCTGAAATACTTTTTTTAGTATTTACTTCATTTACTTCTCACTTAGATATAGCTACATATTGTTTATAACTTTGTTCAGCTGTCTCTAATTGTTTTACAGCTATATCATATTTACTTCATAATAAATCTAACTGCATATTAGATTCTTTATTTAGGTTATCTATAGATTGTAATGATCATTTGATTCCCAAAATAAATTCTCACTCTACTGATAATAACATCTTTTCTATATTATCTTGATAGTTACTATTAGTTAATCTAATAAGATCAAGTTGTGATTGTGTAAGATTGGAAGATATAATACTATTATCTATTATTTCATACATATTTGCTGTAAGAGACCTTGCTAGTACTAGTAGTTTTTCAGTTTCATTTAGTATATTGTATATCTCTTTTTTAGAATTTTCATCACTTATTATATCATAAACGCTATTTTCAGTAATTCCAAATTTTAATGATAATCCTTTATAAAAATTATTTAATTCTACCCATTCTTGTTTTGTATCATTCAATATTCCTGTGTTTTTAGCTCAAAGATAATCTTCAAAACTATCATTTTTATTTTTATTAATATCAGAAATACCTAATGTTTGATCTACAAAATCAGATATATTTATAATTAATATTTTAGCTTGAGATAATGTATTTTTGGAATTAGAATATATATCTTTTTCTTTTTGATTTAATATATTTTTTGTATGTTCTAATTCACTTTCATTTGTCTTTACAGCTAAAGAAGCTTGTTCTACTTGTTTTTTTGCTGTCTCTAGTTGCTGTATACTTATTAATTTTACATCTTCCAATCAGGTTTCAACTCCTTCCAAAGATTTTTCAGCTAATTCTATAGCAGATTTTGATTGATTTATCTTATCTTCCATTGCTTTTATTTGACTATCAAACATGCTGGATGTATTATTGTATAATAGTTGTGTAGAATTTAATACATTAGTAGCTGAATTATAGTTTACTCCTATTTCTTCTCAGTCTAAACTAGCTAAAACATCTCCTTTTTTTACGATATCTCACTCTTCTGCTAGTATCTGGTTGATTCTTCACCCTACTTTGGGTGCCACCATAGTTTGTTCTAAGGCTTCTATATTTCATACAAAGTTATCTCATAGAGATATGCTTCATTGTTGTATAGTATGATTGTCATATTGAGTTTCATCGTATGATACATTTGCTATTTCTACCGTACATCAGCTTAATATCGTGATAATTAGTAGGATAGATACGATTAATAAATTTTTTACCATAGTTATTAAATTAGTTTATTAAAAATTCTATATTATTGGATATTTTTATCGCAATCAAATAGAATGATTTTTCCGTTTATAAGAGCATCAGCTACTTTTTGGTGTGCTTTATTGTATGTAGCTGCAAATGTAGATTTACTTACTCACATTTGTTTAGCTCACTCTACAATTCATATTCCTAGAGTATCTTTTAGTTTGATAGACTCCAATTCATCATCTGTTATAGTTACTTTTTCTGCTTCTTTTGGATCTATTCATCTAGGTCTAAAACAAGTACATTTTGGAGATACAGTGATATTTCTATATTTTTTTGGTCTTCACTTTTGAGTCATGTAAATATTTTTTATTACTTATAAAGTAACATGATAATAGTTTTTTATAATCATAAATCAAGTCATTATTGGAATATTCCAATAATGACTTGATTTAATTGTAATTAAAAGTACATAAATTCATTCTTACTAATCTTGAGAAGACTACTATTTTTAATATAAATTGTTTTTATATTTTATATTAAAGACATATTGACTTTTTAGTTTATTTACTTATACAAGTAGAGGGAATTCTTTAACATTTTTTCTAAAAAACAAATTAGTTGTTTCTTAATAAAACCTGAGGAGGTTAGCTCTATGAAGTTTCAAGATATTTCTATCAAAGTAAGATTATTTTTATCTTGTATTTCTGTAGTATTTTTGATGGTAGTTATGGGAGGAATTACTTATTATTCCTTCAATAAGATAAGTCAAAATAATACAATGGTGACGGGTTCTATCGAAATGCGAAAAGCTATTCGAATGGATATTCAAATTATTTCCGAATTATTTACGGCCGGTGATGTTAGTAATTTGGAAAAAAAATTAGACAATCATAAAAAATCTGTTAAGTTATTTGATGCTTATTATGAGGCGATTTTAAAAGGAGGAGAAACAGAAAAGGGAGTTTTTTCTCCTACAAACAATAAAGAGATTATAGATATTTTTGAAAAGGTAGAGGAAATTCATAATACCGAATTTATTCCTGCTATCGAATCTCTTTATAAGGGGAAGAAAGACCAGTTTTCAGGATCTAGTAACAGTACGTCTTTGAAGGAGTTTACTAAGGCAGGGAAAGATGCAGGCAAGAAAATAGTAGGTAAATTGAGTAAAGTGTATGAGATTTCAGAAGATATTATGCACTCTACTATCAGACAATCTATAACCATTTTGATTATTTTTGTTTCTATTTCTTCTATATGTGCTCTTGTAGGGGGTTTCTTATTCTCTAAAAGTATTGTAGACCCTCTTTCTAAAGCAGTAGAATTAGCTGAGAAATTAGCTGGTGGTGACCTGACTGCTAAGGTAGAAGTTGTAGGTAAAGATGAGACTGGGCGTTTGTCTGAATCATTGAATGCTATGGCAACAAGCCTTCGAGAAATGTTTAGAAGCATTTCTCAGAATTCAGATGACTTAGATACAAAATCAGTTAATCTTCTTTCTTTGTCGGAAACTTTGGTAGAACAGTCAGATCATTCTTCTATCAAAGCAACTAATGTAGCTGCTTCTTCTGAAGAGATGAGTGTAAACATGAATTCAGTTGCTGCTGCCAGTGAACAAGCTTCAATCAACGTTAATATGGTTGCTGCTGCTACAGAAGAAATGAGTGCAACTATCAAACAGATAGCTGAAAATTCAGAACTTGCTAAAGAAATTTCTGAGCAGGCTGTCAAGCAGTCTAAGATGGCTTCAGAAAAAGTTGATGAGCTTGGTATATCAGCTCGAGAGATTGGTAAAGTTACAGAGACTATTACAGAAATTTCTGAACAAACCAATCTTTTGGCTCTCAATGCTACTATTGAAGCCGCTCGTGCAGGTGAAACTGGCAAAGGATTTGCTGTTGTAGCCAATGAAATCAAAGATCTAGCTAAACAGACTTCGGAAGCTACTAGTCAAATCAAGAATCGTATTTCTATGATTCAAGATTCTACCAAAGATACCGTAGAAGAAATTAAACAGGTAGGAGCAGTTATAGATGATATCTTTGATATTGTTATTACTATCACTACAGCTGTAGAAGAGCAATCTTCTGCAACCAGTGAAATTGCTGAAAATGTAAATCAGGCTGCTATGGGTATTTCTGAAGTTAACGAAAATGTTGCTCAGATTTCCACAGTGGCTGGTGATGTAACCATCGACATCACAGAAGTTAGTAATTCTTCTAATTTGGTAAAAAGTGTAGGTGAAGAAGTGGAAGGAAATTCTCAAGATATAGGAGAATTGGCTAGACACTTAAAAGAACTTGTACATAAGTTCAAAATTCAATAATTTGTAAATGTTACGAAAGTGGCGGGTTTATCCCGTCACTTTTTTCGTATAAAAAAAAAGAATAATTATTAAGATAGTAGTTATTTTTATATATTTTGTTATATAAAAACTTCTTTATAAAAACTAGAGACCTAATAGGTACTATTTTTGATGATACTAGATATAAAAAATTGAAGGCAAAAAGGAAACGCTTGAAACAAGAAAATAGTGAATTACAGAAGAATCTTTCGTTTTTATATAAAAAAGTTTCTTCTATAAAAGAAACTTTAAATAAAGAAGGTTATAAAGTGGATTCTCCTAAGTCTATTATAGATTTTAAATATAAACTGAATATATAAAATAATATTTATGCACAAAATGTTATTGATTATTACCAAAAATCTAAAATTTTCCTTGAATACAGCTTAAATATCTTTATACTAAATACTTAGTTGAAGATATTTTTGTTTTGTCTAGATTCTAGACAGAATTAATAAAAAACTTTTGCCGAAGGGCTTATTTTATACTTTTGTACTGTATATAAATGGATAGTAAAAAATTGGTAGATGGTGTCTTAGAATTATGGGAAAAAGATAACACTTTCCAGAAATCTCTAGATACAAGATCTGATGATAGAAATTTTAGATTTTATGATGGGCCTCCTTTTGCATCTGGAGATCCTCATTATGGACATCTTTTGGTTTCTTCTATCAAAGATATAGTTGCAAGATATGTAACTATGAAATGATACAAAGTATATCGTAAGTGGTGATGGGATTGTCATGGATTGCCTGTGGAGAATCAAGTAGAGAAAATATTGGGAGTAAATTCCAAAAAGGAAATAGAGGAAAAAGTTGGAATAGATAAATTCACAACAGAATGTAAAAATTATGTAAATAATGTAAACGATAACTGGAAACGGTTTATTTCTCGTATAGGAAGATGGGTAGATATAGATAATGCTTATTTTACCATGGACCAAAGTTATATGGAATCGGTGATCCATATATTTTCAGAGTTATACAAAGATAATTTGATATTCAAATGATTCAAAATACAAGGTTATTGTCCAAGATGTAGTACTACATTATCTAATTATGAGATAAATGAAGGATATGCAGATAAGCAAGATAAGGCTGTTACAGTAAAATTCCAACTTCAAGGAGATGATACTAAAAATTCAACTACAGAAGATGGTATGACACAAGTAGTATGTGGAGTAATAAGTGATAAAGATTGAAAAAAATTGATGATATATCATCAAAAAGAAAATCTATGGTTTTTTCCTGGTGGTAAAGCAGAAAAATGAGAAAATTTAGAAACTGCTTTAGATAGAGAATTAAAAGAAGAATTAGGAGTGGAAACTACTTCTAAGGAATATATATGAGCTATAAAAATAATACATTTAGGAACGCCTTATCAAGTTAATTATTTTGATGTAGAGGTAGGAGGAGAACCAAAAGTACAAGAGACAGATAAACATACTGCTCTAAAATGGGTAGAAAAAATAGAATCAGATAATGAATTAGGTTTTGCTGTGAAGATGGATAATAATATTATAGATGAAGAGTGGGTATTACAAAGAGAATTTATAGATTATTATTTATTTGAAAAAGTATTTAAAAACCCAGAACTAGACCAAGAAAAATTAGCAAATGGAGATTTTAATATACTAGCTTGGACTACTACACCTTGGACTTTGCCATCCAATATGTTTTTGGCAGTAGGAGAGGATATAGATTATATCACTATCTTTGATAAAGAAGCTAAGGAATATTATACATTGGCTGAAAAGTTAGTGAAGAAATATTATAAAAATGCTGATGATTATGTATTTATATATAGGATGAAAGGTAAGGAATTAGCATGAATTAATTTCAAGCCATTATTTGATTTTTATAGAAATTCAGAAAATATAGAATCAAAATACAAAGAAGAAACTTTCAAGATATTGACAGGTGATTTTGTGTCTACTGAAGATGGTACAGGTGTAGTACATATAGCTCCATGATTTGGTGAAGACGATTTCAATGCTGTATCTAAGGTATTCCCAAAAGCTGATGCTAGGAAATGGTTATTCCTACCTATAGACGAGTTTGGAAATTTTACGTCGGATGTGACTACTTACGATGGACAGTATGTTTTCGATGCAAATGAGAAAATAATCCAAGATTTGAAATGAGAAAATAGAATAGTAAAAATAGAGTCATTAAATCATAGTTATCCACATTGTCGGCGTTGTGATACACCGTTGATGTATAGAGCTATAGACAGTCGGTTTGTAAATGAACCATCACAAAAAGATTTATTGTTGAAGGAAACTGATAAATTGAATTTTGTGCCTGCTCCTATCAAGAAAAGATTTGTAAATATCATAGCAAGTGCACCAGATTGGAATATATCTAGAAATAGATATTGGGGTTCTCCATTGCCTGTATGGGAATGTGATTGTGGAGAAAGATTAGTTTTGGGTTCCAAAGCTGAAATAGAAAAGCATAGTGGACAAGAAGTGAAAGACTTACATAGACCTCATATAGATGAAATCACTATAGATTGTAAAGCTTGTGGATGAGTGATGCATAGAATAGAAGCTGTATTGGATTGTTGGTTTGAGTCTGGTAGTATGCCATTTGCTCAAGATCATTATCCTTTTGCGAAAGAGGAACTTAATTATCCTGCAGATTTTATTACTGAATCTTTGGATCAAACCAGAGGTTGGTTTAGAGGGCTTCATGTTCTTGGAACTTTGTTCAAATGAGAAACCTCTTACAAAAACGTAGTGGTAAGTGGTATGATATTGGCTGAGGATGGTAAGAAAATGTCCAAAAAACTAAAAAATTATCCTGATCCTAAGCATTTGTTCGATCAGTACGGTTCAGACAGTTTTAGGACTTATGTGCTATCAGGTCCTATAGTAAAATGAGAGCCTTTGAGATTTGATGAAAGATGAGTAGAGCAAGTATTGAAATCTTTCCTTATACCTATGGAAAATGCAACAAACTTTTTGACAACATATGCTAAGATAGACGGATATAAACATCCATGAACTCAAGCATATTTTATGAGACATGGAAAAACTCCTACAAATAATAATGAGAGATTGAATGATTGTAATATAGATGAATCTTTGGATGAATCTACTATAGGAGAACTGGAAGATAAAGCATTTGTAGATTCTGTATTATCTATGAATATAGATATGATATATAGCTCTAATCTAAAAAGAGCAAAAGAAACAGCAGAAAAAGTAGCTGCTATAGTAAAAAAATATACAGGAAAAGATATAAAAATTATAGAAAAAGAATCTATGAAAGAACAAGATTTTGGTGAATTTTCAGGAAAACTTCACTCAGAACTTTATGCAGAAAATCCTGATTGTCCTAGAAAAGAAATACCAACTGTTTATAGACATAACAATAAAGAATGAGAAAAGTGGGATGAATTTGTAGATAGAGTTGAAAAATCATATAAAGAAATATTGGAAGAAGCAAAATGAAAGAAGGTTTTGATAGTTTCTCATGGATGAGTATTAAAAGCCTTATGACAAGCTATGTACAATATGAGTATGGAAGAAATATTTGCAAGTTTAAGTTTCAAACCTAAAAATCTAGAAATATCTAGACTTCCATTAGTTACTGTAACTAATGATACAGATAAATGGATATTGGCTGAATTGAATGCGACAATCAAAGAAACCACAGATTATTTAGAAAAATATTTCTTGGATAATGCAGTAAATGCTGCGAAATCATTTGTAGATAAATTAACTAACTGGTATATCAGAAGATCTAGAAGAAGATTCTGGGCTAGTGGTATGGATGCTGATAAACTATCAGGATATTATGTATACTGGGAAGTAATGGAACAATATTTGAGACTTATATCTCCTATAATTCCTTTCTTGTCTGAAGATTTATATCAGAAAATATTGTCTCTACAAGAATGATACAATGGAGAATTTAACTCTATACATTTGGAATATTGGCCTTGTTCTAGTAAGATGTATATCAATACTGAATTACAAGAAGAGATAAAAATGGTAAGAAAAATAATATCTATGGCTCTTTATATTAGAGCTAAGAATAAAGTGAAAATAAAACAGCCTTTGAGTAGGATTTCGGTGAAAATCGACTAAGGATTCTCAATAATTTAAATATTCTTCCGCTACATTTTTCCCCTGTGGGACGGAATTAAATCAAATCACAACAACGATTGACGGGATTTTTAATAATGTTGTGATAGTAGATAGAATAATTCCTGAAAAATATAAACTCCAGAATTTTTAAATTATTTCGATTGTTAGATAGCGGTTTTCTGTATTCTTTTCTAGATTCAATTCTGGATTCTTTTCTAGGTTCTTTTCTAGGTTCTTTTCTGGATTCGGTTCTGGATTTTTTTCTGGATTCTTTTCTAAATTCTGTCGTGGAAGAATCCCCAAGGGGATTATTATGTAGCGGTTGAGATATTTTTTCTAGGTTCAATTCTGGATTCGGTTCTAGATTTAATTCTTGATTCTTTTCTAGGTTCTTTTCTAGGTTCTTTTCTGGATTCTTTTCTGGATTCTTTTCTGGATTCAATTCTTGATTCTGTCGTGGAAGAATCCCTAAAGGGATTATTATGTAGCGGTTGAGATTTTTATGTTCTTTCTGTTTTTTTCTGGGGATTATTATGTAGTGGTTGAGATATGTGTTTGGTGGTTGAGATATTTATTTGGCTAGGGGATAAGAAATGGAGAGATATTGTGGTGCAACATCTTTTTTATTTTTCTAAAAACGGCTTGAAAAATTTATAAAAAGAATTAATATCATGGTATATTATATTTTATAAATTTAAAAAAATCATAAAAATGAAAATATTTTTAGTTTCTTTATTGATTATTCTATCTCTATTTTCTTTAGTAGCTTGTGGAGAGAAAAAACCACCCGTGGTAGTTAATGAAGTAGATATAGATGTTAATAAATCTATGGAAGAAGTTGTAGAAGATGATATGGATAATTCTGCTATATTTATGGAAAATCTAAAAGTGGAAGTAGCTATTTTTGGAGATATTGAAGAAAAAGAATTTATATGGCGTACAGAAAATGGGCAAATAACTATAAATGGAAAAGAATTGAAAACTTCAGAAAAAAGTACTGATTCAGATAAAGTTATGCCATTTTTCAAAGAACAATGATTTATAGAAGATATGTGGAATATCGCAGATGGAACAATCTCTTATGCAGTTTGATACAAAAAAGAAAATACAGTTTGTACTATGGTTGTAGATTTAGGAGAAGACCATGACATGTTTAGTGAAGCACCTAGTACAGCTGATGTTACAGTGAATTGTGGAATTCTTGATTAAGATAGTTTTATATTAATATATGTTTAGAGAAATATAATGTAAAATTTAGTTGAGAAACAATAAAACTATAAAGTAATAATTAGTTTTATGATTTCGAAACTATGCCTGTGGTAGAAAATGTAAAATGTAAAATTATTTTTTCCTAACTGCTCTAGTTCACTTTAGAGTGGTTTTTTTATATAAAAAAACCTAAAATACTATTTTCAAGTATTAAAGGTTTCTCACAATTTTACATTGAACCTCGTAAAACTACGATGGTTCCATTCCAGCTCTGCTGGTCCCACAAAGTGGGATACATTTTACATTGACGACGAAAGAAGTTACCTTATCCAAGCACTCTCCTTATCTCATCCATAGTTGTTTCACTTCTTAACATTTTGATATAAGCGTCTTCCTTCATAGTCAAAAATCATAGGGTTCTAATTTCAGAATACATATCCAATGTAGATTTTTTATTCAATATCATTTCTTTTATACTATCTTTTACTTCAAAACATTCTATAGCAGCAGTTCTTCATATATAACCATCTGTTAAGCATTTTTCACATCATGCATGTTCTGGTAGTTTATTGTTATATTCTATTTCTGTTCTAGGACTAGCATCTTTGATTCTTTTTATCATATATTCTACTTCTTCATTTTCTCACATATGAGCTTCTCTATATATTTTACAATCACATAATTTTCTAAGAAGTCTTTGCCCGACTACTAAATTCAAAGCAGGAGCAAGCATAAATGGTTTTACTCACATATTAAGGAGTCTTGATACTGCTTCTATAGCAGTATTGGTATGTAATGTTGCTAATACCAAATGTCAAGTAAGAGCTGCGTTGATAGATATTTCAGCTGTTTCTAAATCTCTAATTTCTCATACCATAATAATATCAGGATCTTGTCTAAGTATTGATTTTAAACCTTCAGCATAGCCATATCCTTTGTCAGGATATATTTGAGATTGTTGTAATCAAGGAACTTCATATTCTACAGGATCTTCCAAAGTAATTATCTTATTTGTAGGCAAATTTAGTTTATCCAAAATGCTGTACATAGTAGTAGACTTACCCGAACCTGTAGGTCAAGTAATAAGTATCATACCATGAGTTTGTTTTATATTTTCACTCATAATCTCTAGTCCACTTCACCGAAAACCTATATCTGTAAGAGAACGAATACCAGTAGAGCTATCCAAAAATCTCATAACTATACTTTCTCCATGCAATGCAGGCATAAAACTTACTCTCACATCAATTTTCCTTTCTATACCCTCTTTAGTAGCTATAAAATCAAGTCTTCCATCTTGAGGTACAAATCCAGTATTGAATTTCACTCAAGACATATTTTTCAACTTAATAAGATACTTTTTGAATTCTAGATGAGTAAATACTAATATTTGTTTCAATACACCATCTCTTCTAAGTCTCAAAACAACTCACATTTCTTCACACTGAAAATGGATATCTGAAGCTCATGACATAAATCATAAACGGATAACTTCTTTGATAAATTCAGTTTCAGCAAGTTTATTTTTTTCTTCATATACTTGTTTAATCATATTTATAGCGTCTTTGTTTTCTACACTTAGACGGTTTGCTATTTCTTTGTTTTTTAGATCCTCTTCTGAAAGTAATTTTTCATACCAAGTAAGAGCATAATTGAATCAATCATCATCTATAAAATAGAAATCTAATTTATATCATTTCAATTCTATTTTTTCTGTAATCTGATTTACAGCATTGATATGATTATTGGTAGTAAGGGCTTTTATATTTTTTCATTCAATATCAAAAAGTAACACTTGAGCTTGTTGTGCAATTCCATGTGGTAACAATGTTAGTGATTCTAGCTTAGGATTGAAGTTTCTTATGTCCTCCAAATCCAAGAATTTTTTATCCAAATCCATATAGTTTTTTATAAAATAAGTACACACTTACTTATTATACTCTTCTAAGTGCTTTTTGTCAAACCAAAAATGGAAAAAGTAGTTGACTTCTATATTCCTGTAGGGAAAATTGATACCCATAAGTTAGAGGTCTAGACTCTTTTTTGAGAAATTTATTTATCTTTTTTAGTGAAAAATTTTTTCATAATTTCCCTTCATTCATAAAAATTTCCTTTTACTGATAATTTATGGTCAGCTCATTTTATAATATGTAATTTTGCGTTAGGGAATTTATCTACTAATTCTATAGCTACTTTATAATCTACGCTATCATCTTTATCTCATTGTATTATCATAATTTCTTGTTTTAAATTTGGAGCATGGTCAAACATAGAAAAAGGTTTTGCTGTTTTATAACAATCAAAAGTATAATGAAATCTATTTCCATTTCTATCAAGACGAGACATTTTATTATTTTTTCTAAATTCTTCTATTTTTTTCTCTCCATATTTGTTTTTTAGATGTCTTTGAAGGTCCAAAACAGGAGCTCCAAGGAAGATTTTTTTGATTTCAGGGTGTGTAATAGCAGTAGATAATACCACAATTCCACCAAAACTACTACCAAGTAGACTAATTTCTTTATATCAAAGTTCTTTTACAAATTTTATACTTGCTTCTACCTGTTTGATATAATTAGGAATAGTAATTCCAGTTTTGAAATCTAATTCAGATTCTCATTGATTATCTAAATCTATTCTCAAAGCATTTATTCAAATTTCATTTAATATCTTTGCATTAACTTTAGCGCTAGTTTCTTTTGTAGAACTAAATCAATGAACTAATATAACTATCTCATCTTTGTTGTCTACAGTTTCCAAAACTCCACAAACTTTTCCAAGTTCACCATCAAAAAACACTTTTTCCATGATAGTTATTTTCAATTGAAAATAAAAAGTCATTCTGAGTTTGTCACGTAGTTCTGTGATATTGAAATGAAGAATCTCCATTAGATAGAAAAAGTAACGGATTCAATATTTTCATATCAATATAGAATATGTTTTCTTTATAACTTATAATGGAGATCTTTCGTTTCACTCAAGATGACGTACTAACTACTAAAATTCCTTCATTCCTCCCATAAATGGTTGCAATACTTCAGGTACTTTGATTCTCATATCTTTAGTTTGATAGTTTTCTACTATCGCAGCAACTGGTCTATCAGAAGTTCCAGTTCCATTCAATATATGTAAGAATTCTTTTTCTCTACCATTTACCATTTTACAGTTTATTCTTCTAGCTTGATAATCTGTAGTATTAGAAGTACTTGTAAGTTCTTTGTATTTTCCTATACCTGGGAACCAACCTTCCAAATCATATTTTTTACTTGCAGGAGCTCATAAATCTCCACTACAGATAAGCATTTTTTGATAAGGAATTCCAAGTTCTTGATATATTTCTTCTTCTATACTTGCTAGAAATTCATGCTCTTTATAACTATCTTCAGGTTTTACAAAACTCACCATCTCTACTTTGTTAAATTGATGTAATCTGATAAGTCATTTTAAATCTTTACCATAACTTCCAGCTTCTCTTCTAAAACAAGGAGAGTAAGATACATATCTTAAAGGTAGGTCATTTATATCTATATTTTCATTCATATGTTGTCCTACAGTAGTAACTTCAGATGTACCTATAAGATATAGGTCATCTTCTCATGGATTTACACTATATATCTGGTCTTTGTCTGCAGGGAAATAACCTGTACCATACATAGCGTTTTCTTTTACTAGATTTGGTCCCATAGTAGGTCTAAATCATTTCTTGTATAATTTGTGGAATACATATTGCATAAGAGCCATTTCTAATAACACTAGTTGATCTCTTATAAAGACAAATCTACTTCCACTTATTTTGGTAGCTCTTTCACTATCTAGCATTCCTCTTTTTTCCAAAATTTCCCGATGAGGTAATGGTTGGAAATCAAATTCAGGTTTTTCACCCCAATTATACATTACTTGATTTTCACTATCATCTTTTCCAAGAGGTACTTCAGGAGCGCAAGGATTAGGTATAGCAAAAACTAATTCATTAAATTTTGTTTCAGCATCTGTTAATCTCCCTTGAATTTCAGCAATAACTTCTTTCAATTTCTTTACAGCCAATTTTTCTGCATCTGCATTCTCACCATTTTTCATTTTAGTTTGAATTGCTACAGTAGCTTGATTTCTTTCAGTAAGCTTTTCTTGTAATTCGCCTTTAAGTTCTCTTACTTGCTTATCTAAGTCTAGAACTAAATCAAAGTCTATAGTAGAATTCTTAGCTTTCGCTGCTTCTATATATTTTGCTGTATCATTTCTCAAATCTTTTAAATCAATCATTATTTTATAAATAAATAGTAAAGTCCCTGATATAATAATTATCATTATTTTGATTCAGGGTTATTTGTTATTAACTCAATATTTTTAGGTTTCCTACAGAAAAATTTATTTAGTCTCTTCCTCCAAATAGACTCAATAAGAATAGGAATATATTTATGAAATTTAGAAATAATCATAGTCAGAAAAATATTTCTAATCTTCTATCTCAACTTGCTGCTCATCTTTTTAACATTTGTAAATCATAAGCTGTCAATCATAAAAATAATACGATTCAAAATATACTTATAACCATTTCTAATCAGGATGATTTGAATATAAATACATTTAGTAAGCTTATTACGATTATACTTATAAGTCATACAAGAAACAAATTTCCAAGTTTGCTAAGGTCTGTTTTAGTAGAATATCCCCATAATGCCATAGTAATAAACATAATGGATGCGCCCGCAAAAGCATTTATAATAGATGCTTGGTTGTATGCTGCAAACACTCCAGCAAGTCCAAATCATTCCAATAATCAGAATAATATAAACATAATTGCTAATGTCATATAGTTGAATTTCCTAGCACCAAAACTTATAGCTACTACAAGTCATAATCATCCTATAAAGGATAACCAATAATATCACATATATGTGCTCATATCTATAGCCCCACTTTGCATAAGTCCAAGAACATAATACCCTACTCCAAATACAAGAGCGGTAATTCATCCTAACCATAGGAAAGTTCTTTGTATAATAGATTGCTCCATATCTGTTCAGGATATAAAGTCGCTATTGGTTCCTACTTCATCAAACATTTGTCCTTTTAAATCCATTTTTAATGATATATTAATTTATAAAAAATCAACATCTGTAATATTACAGATTTTTATGCTTGTTTCAAGCTTTTTTCAAGGAAAATATGTTTATCCTGAATTTAGTAATAATATTTTGAATTTCTCCGGATATACCACAGAATTATTCTTACTTACTGGTCCCGTTTTAGCGGTGATATTTTCCATCTTTTTCAATTATAATAAATTTGGTTTCTTCTAGAGTAAGAATTTCTGAATTATCTCAAAATTTTATTAGTTTATCTAAAATCTTTTTATTGTCGTTATTATAATGACAAAAACATTTGTAAGGCAATATGTCTAATCATTTGTTGTATGTGTCATCATCATTTTCATAATAATATCTAGCTAATACTAGGGCTCCTGCACTAGACCCAGCTATTGTCTTGTTTGTCCACAACTTGTCTACATTAGGGATTTTTTCTAGATAATCTTGTAGTATATGTGTATTTCCTCACATTATATATATAGAATCTGCATTCTTTATTTGTTCTCTAAATTCTTCGGTATTTTCACTAGCTAGAGCTGTTTTTAGTTTTTTATCAGGGGATAGATTTTGTAAGTCATTAGTTACATTGATAAGTATATCATCCCAGATTTCTTTTTTCCTAGCAAATTGCACTATCAAAATATTAGATCATCATTTTATAATTTCTAAGAAAAAATTATGATTATGTTGGTTATCTATTCTAGTTGCACCACCGTGGAGGATATATTTTGTCATGTTTGATTATGAATTTTAAACTGAATTTAATGTTGAATACTTATTTTATCTAATGGAAATTTAAGTATCTAGTTACCGTAAGCTTTGGCAACTTCTACAAATCTATTCACTAGAGTTTGAAAAACTTGATCATTAGAGTAAAGATACGCAAAATATGAAGCAAATCATACTACTGCCAAAAGTAGAGCTATCAAACAATATGAAACTATTTTATTCAATACATGGTTTCTTTTTATAACTTTTATTTCTTTTTGATATTTAGGGGTTAACAGATTCTCTTTTACTGCCTTCAATTCTTCTGTATCATAATATTTTACAATTCCTTTTTCCAAAGCTTGTATTATAAGTCTTACACTTTTTTTTGCTTGATTTTCTCCTTCATAATTTGCTAATATCTCATTATTTTTCAATCCTCCTATAAGCATAAAAGTATTATTATAAATATATTCAAGCCAATTTTCATCATTAATTTCTATTTGAGTTTTTTTTATACATTCCAAAATATTCTCATCTTGTAATAAGTGAGTTTCTATAAATATACCTAATTCATCATTCTTATAATCTTCTAACGGATTTTCTTCCATAATTTCATTATAATTTCATTATAAACATCTTTTCATTATAAATAAAAATCTAAAAAAAGCAAATTTCTATGAAGATTTAAAAGATGTGATATGTCCTAATATAGGATATAAATATCCGGATATTTTAAAAATATATAACAGAATTAAGTCTAAATTAAATCTAATATTCATTAGAAATGAAAATAGAGCCAAAAACTCTTGAAAAATCATATGAAAGCCTTACAATTAATTACTGGATTTAATTTTGACCAATCTATATGTTTAAGAAAATATTATTAAAATTCTTCCCTGATGATATAAAAGATAATGCTTTGTCATTGATAAATTTTCATTTGAATATTATCTCTTCAGAACTTTTTTATTTTATATCAATCAAGAAAATCTTAGAAAATCGTAAGATTAACTTTTTAGATACAAAATTTTCCTATCTAGAAAACAGAAAGAATAATTTTTTGTCTATGAAAAAAGACATTCATTATAGATACAAAATATTTGGAGCCTTGAATTGACGAAAAAAATATGGTGTTAGTACAATAGCTTTTACTATTTCTATATTAGCTTCTCATATTTATTATGAAAAAATCAAAAAAGAGAATCTTATAGATTTTTATATTATATTGAATAAAACATTTTATGATATAATATATATTTATTTTGCAAGATTCAAACAATATCCAAATATACTTACAGATGAGGAAAAATTTAAATTATTTCTAGATGTATTCATAGAGTTGCTTTATAAAAATATGGCTTCTAAAAAGATTAAAAAAATTAAAGAAAAAGTAGAAGTATTCAAGAAAATTCTATTAGAAGATGTAAACTTTCTTTACTTTGTATATTCTACTACAAAACATATCCAAAAAATTTATATTATAGAAAATGATATTGATTTTTACAAATGGTCAATATGAGGTATGTTAGTAGAAGGAAAGAATATTACAGCTCTTTTGAAGAAAACATCTAGAGATATATATATCAAAAGATATTCATCATATTTTAATGCAGATTTTATCTCACTTATCAATTTATTGGTACCAGAATATACGTATGTAGATTATCTATTCAAAGTAAAAGACTTAGAAGTTTTTGATTATCTTCAAGAATCTTTAGGCTTTTTGGATGATACAAGAGATGATATACAAGCAATTTGGAAAGATAAAGATAAATATTCTATGGACAATATATTGTCTATTATAGATATAGTAACTTCTGTAGATTCTTGGAAAGAAAACTTCTTTGATTCATTGAAAAAATATAATAATATAGTATTAGCTGAAGAATATGGATGAGATGTACCAGCTCCAGAGGATGTAAAGTGAATTATGATGTGAAAAGTCCCAGATGTAATCAAAAAGGTAAGTAATGTAAATGAGTCTTTTATGGATTTTTATATTCTTCTTTGGTCAGATATATCTTCAGGTGATTCAGCTATGTTCCAATCATGTTTTCTCACAAAAGATATAGCAAAATTAGATAAATTTATTACTAGTTTACATATAAAGAAGGAGACAGAAGAGAGAATTTTGAATATATATTATCTTTATGATAATAAATATTTTGAAAATAGTATAAGAATAAAGAAAAACGATGATAAAACAACATCTTTTAGATCTATAAGATATGATACAGTTAATGGTATTATTATTAATAACATTTTCAAAAATTATTCTTTAACTTTACTACAAGATTTTAATTCTAGATTACAAAAAGAATATATAGAGGATAAAAAATATTTTGATATAGTTCTAAAAGATTTCTCTTCAAATATTAGAAAATATTTGAAAGATGATAAGAAAATTTGTAAATATTTCTTTGAAAAAAAATTAGGAAATCTGATTCCAGACCTAAATATAGAAGAAAAATTTATAAAGAATTTCAAAGAAAATATCTATGCTTCTGATTTTATAGTATTTGATATAATTGCTCCTTATATAATAAAACAATTTGAAAAAAGTTGATATATAGATAATAAAGAAATAAGAGGTACTCTTATAATTATACTAGCTAGAATTAGGGAAAGTTTCTTTGGTTATATTATATTTAGAAAGATTATAGCTCAAAATAAGGACGGAAACGTTATCAAATGATTAGATATGGTATATTCTTCCTTTGTTTTTAATTTATTACCTAGTGATTTATTGGATATAGAACTTATGACTATATTAGATAAATTAGCTGATAAATTTACAAATAAACATAAGGATTTTATTAATTACTTCGTTTCTATAAAAGGAAATCAAGAGTTCGTATCAGCTATATGAAAGATAGAAAGTTTTGGAAAACTTGAAAAATATAAACTTCCTACTATAAAATATGATATAAATGGACAAGTATATGATATATTACTTTCGGTACAACAATTTAATAAGAGATATGTGAAGTTTGAGGTTTAAAATTTATTTAGAGTTATTTAAATTAATTAATTGACGGTATATATGCAACTTTTTGTAACAGAATTTGAAGTAAAAGGAAATCAAATAATCATAGAAGATTCTAGAATAAAAGAACAGTTAAGAAAAGTTCTTAGAGCGAAAATATGATATGTTTTTCAAATTCAAAAAACAGCAAATAATAATATTCTAAGATATACTGTTTCTTTACTAGAATTCACTAATCACACTATTGTTAAGATAGAAAATATAGAAAAAAAGAATATAGAAGAAAGTAATACAGGAGTAATAGTTTCTATGTTGAATAAATTTGATAAAATGGAACTTATAGTCCAAAAACTATCAGAAATGGGAATAAGAAACATTATTTTTACTCCAACAACGAGATCTATTATTAGAATTTTCAAAGAAAAGAAAATGGAAAGAATAAAAAAAATAAGTCTTGAAGCTGTAGAACAAAGTAAATGACGATATTTACCAAATATTATTTTTGATAAAAATTTTTCCAAAATATTGGAGGGAAAATATATATATGTTTTGGATATGGATGGTAAAAAAATAAATAAATTAGATATTGAAGATAATGAATATCTATTTATAGGACCTGAATGAGGCATTACAAAAGAAGATATGGAATTAATAGGAGATAGATTAGAAAAAAAATTAAATATAGGTAATACAGTATTAAGAGCTGAAACTGCAGCAATTATAGGTTCATGGCTAATTTGTAATTAATTTTTTTAAATTTTGAACTAATAATTATATTTGTAGTTTAGAAAAATAACATAAAAAACAAAACCCCCTTGATTTTCCCTATAAACTCCATATTCTATAGTCAATATAAAACCGAAATATTTATATAGTTTTCTCTATAAGAAGAAGGCAAACTAACTCTAAAATATCTATGTTAGAAGGATTTTTTTGCATAATAACAAAAAATCTCTTGAAAAAACAGAAATAAACATTAAATTAGATTAAATATTTATTTAATTAAATTTATTTATGCTTCTTCAAAAAGGAAGAAAAAAATTATCTATCTCTTGGGCTGTGTTTTCTATCATAATATGCGTAATACTCTTGAAAAGTCTTATTATGTATACTATTTTTAATATAAATGAAACAGAGTTTACTCATATATTGAACCATAAAGATTCTTTTGTAATTATTTTTAATGCTATAAAGAATGATTTTATAATTTTTATATCTTTAATATTATTAGAGTTTTTTCTATTGAATGCTAAAACTAAGTTTATGAAATATTTTCTTATATTATCGATTATTATCATAGCTACTCTTTATATAATAGATTCTATAATTATATATTCATGAACTAGATTATTTGTTACAGATGCTGTCAAATATATAGCCAGTATGCCAGCAAGTGCAATTTTTGGTATAGCTTTATTAATTTGATTATTATTTGTTTTATATCTCTTTCTGGTGAGGAAAAAAAAGGAGATTTCGGTGAATAAGGCTATTTTGTTGATAGTAGGATTTTTTCTATTTTATATATCCCCTATACATATTAGTACTTATTATATGAAAGAAGACTTGTTAAGTTCCAATATGTATGCTACCAATATGCATATTCGTTATATTAAAGATTATGAGGATAAATATAAATTGAAACAAGATTATGAGAAAAGATTTATAGAAAAACAAGGAATAGGAAGCGATAAAAATATTATAGTTATAGTTGATGAATCTTTGTCTGCTGTAGATTCTTATCGTATATCTGGTTTGAAACAGTATCTTACAGGTTTTGATACAATGTCTGAGGATGGTATTCTTTATACTAATATGATAGCAAATGGAAACACTACAGATGCAGGTTTGATATCTCTTTTCAGATGAGTAGAAACCATACCTTTTTCTTTGAATATAGATTATTATAATTTGTATCAAGCCCCTACAGTAAGTATACCTAAATTTTTCAATAACAAATGATATGAAACAAATTTTTTCACTACATGACCTTTAGACTTTCTTGATAAAGAAGGCTTTTTGGAAAATATAGGTTATCAAAATATTATAGGTTCTCAAAAATATGAATGAGAACAAACTTATACCTTTTGGTCAGCCCCCGATAGTTATATATACAAAGATTCTCTAGATTATATCAAAAGAAAACAAGAAACTGATGATAAATATTTTCTAACTATGTTAACTATATCATCACATTTACCTTATGATACTCCATATGGAAAAACCAAAGAATCTATGTATAGATATGTAGATGAATGATTATTTGGGTTTTATGAAGACTTGAAACAAACAGATTTCTTTGAAAATGGTATACTTATAGTAGTAGGAGATCACAGAAAAATGACTCCTTTAGAATCATGAGAGTATAAAAAATATGAGAAATCATCATACGCTAGAATAGCATGTTTAGTAATAGGAAATGATATAGAACCATCTATAGATGATAATATATATCAACAAACAGACATATTCTATAGTATCAAAAATATGTTTTGAAATGATGTAAAATTAATAGATAATTACAATGATATCTTTAATAGAGAAATTAGAAGAAATTATGCTCTAGCCCCTAGTTTTGCTAATAAAGAAAACATGGTAGTAATCCAGAAAAACAATAAAGATATTATCTATGAAAACATTACTCTAAACGCAGAAAAAACAAGTTTCGATAATACAAACAATAACATTGAAAACCCCCAAGAAATAATTGAATATACAAACCAACTAAGATCATACCAAATGGTTTTACAAAAAACTATAATCACAAAAATTAAAGATAAAATAGGCTCTTTCAAAGAAAAACAATTCTAAACAAATAAAGAAATAAACAAATAAACAAATCTCAACCGCCACATAATAATCCCCTTGGGGATTCTTCCACGACAGAACCAAGAAATGAATCCAGTATTGAATACAGAAAAGAACCTAGAAAACAAATCTCAACCGCTACATAATAATCCCCTTGGGGATTCTTCCACGACAGAAACTAGAATTGAATCCAGAAAAAAATCCAGAATTGAACCAAGAAATGAATCCAGTATTGAATACAGAAAAGAACCTAGAAAACAAATCTCAACCGCTACATAATAATCCCCTTGGGGATTCTTCCACGACAGAATCCAGAAAAGAATACAGAAAAGAATCCAGAATTGAATCCAGAATTGAACCAAGAAAAGAAACTAGAATTGAATACAGAAAAGAATACAGAAAACCGCTATCTAACAAGCGAAATAATTTAAAAATTCTGTAGTTTATATTTTTTAGGGATGAGTTCTGTATTTTATCCCAACATTATTAAAAAAACAGTCAACCGTTGTTGGGATTTGATTCTTATCCCGTTCCGCAGGAAAAAAATGTAGCGGAAGAATTTTTAAATTATTGAGCCCTAGAGCCTTATAACCTCAAACAAAACCCCCTCCTTACAATTCACAGAATCAGCTATATACCTTCTAAACCATGTTCTTTGTTTTTTTGCATAATGATGCGTATTTCTTTTCAAAAGTTCTATAGCGTCCTCTAAGTTATATTTTCCTTGCAAATGTCATACAATTTCTTTGTATCCTATACCTTGCATAGCTTGCAATTTAGGACTATATCATTGGTCTAGTAATCATTGAACTTCTTCCAAAAGTCATTCTTTTACCATTTCTTTGATTCTAGCGTTTATTCTTTTGTTTGTTTCATCTTTTTCTCTCCGAAGCAGTATTATAAGCATAGGCCATTTTACCGGTAATTCTCTACAAACTTCACTTTTTGGTTTTCCAGTTTTTTCAAAAATTTCCAATGCTCTTATAATATATCTAGTATTACGAGGATCCAATATCATAGCTTCAGATGGATCTACTTCTACTAATTTTTTATGTAATATACCCTTTTCTTTTTCTTCTTCTTTTTCTAGTTTTTTTCTAAATTCTAGGTCAGGTTTTGCATCTGGCATAGAAAAATTCTTGTATAACATACTAGTATAAAGCCCAGTTCATCATACTACAAATACTCTTTTTCATCTTCATTGAATTTCTTCTATAAGTCTTTCTGTTTCTGTCTTCCAATCACCTGCAGTATAAGGTTGGTCAGGGTCCAATATATTTATTTGATGATGTGGTATTTCATCCATTATCTCTTGAGATACCTTATCTGTTCATATATTCATATGACGATAAAGTTGTCTAGAATCAGATGATATTACTTCAGCGTCTATTCATTTTCTGATTACTTCTATACTAGTTCCACTTTTTCCAGTAGCAGTAGCTCATACGAAAAAAACTACTCAATTTGGATTCGTTTCATAGAATTTATTTACTTTTTGGTAGATTGAATTTATATCTAACATAAGAAGAGTATAAAATTTAAAAGAAAAAAACATAAAGTTCTGTCTAGATTAGCTATATAGATAATTAGAAGATTATAAATCTATTAACCTTAGACAGAGAAATTCTAATTAAAGTAATTTAAATATCAAAAATATAACTAAACAAACAACTACAACTCATCATATTACCCAACTCATAGAGATTTTATTATCAGAATCCATTAAATTTTTAGGCACTTTAGATATTTGTTTGATTTGATCTTCTTGTCTTTTTAATATATCAGATATTTCTTTATCAGAAGTGTGTTCTTTGTAATTTTCAACTTCATTTTTAATTTTTCAAATATTATCTAATAAAAATTCTATCATAGATAATTTAGTTTCAGGATTTTTTATTTTACCAAATCTTTTATCAAATTCAATTATAGTATCTTTTGTTTTATCTATAATTTTGGTTGGAATATCGTTAGTTTCATGCATTTGAATTATTATATCTTCTCATCTGTAGCTAAGATCTTTTTGTAGTACTCCTACTTTCTGTAGAATTTCAAATTCATTATTTATTTCTTTTTTTGTATCTTGGCTTATTTGACTGGATTCCAATTCTTGTTCTTCATCTATAATATCAGTAGATATAGATTCAATTAGTGTTGGATTTTTCATATTTATTTAATTATTTAATATTAAAGGCTTTTAATTAGCTGTTTTATTCAATACTTTGTACTACAAAGTAAATTTAAAAACTTGACCTTATTTTTTGTACAGGTAGACTTTTAATTTTATTAAAATCAATTTTTCAAACTTCTATTTCATCTGTTTTAGTAGCTTCTAGGAATTTTTTACACTCTTGCTGTATTTTTTCTAATTTATTTTTTTTCATATTATTTATTTTTCATTCTTCTATTTGGAAATAATTTTCTAGATTGTTCTCTTTGATAAAGTCTATAGCTATATCTATGATTTCGTAATCCATAAGATTGAATTTTATAGAAAGAACATTATCAAATACCTTATTGTGAAGTCCTGATTCTATTAGATTTTCTTCTATATGAAATATAATATCTTTTTCATAAAAAAGATTAGTATCAAATGGTAAATCTAACAGTATATTTTTCAATGAAATGTTTTCTCAAGTATCTATAGTAGTGATTTTACCATATCATATCATGGTTCATAATAAAAAAGATATAAGTTTATTGTTATCTTTAGTAGCTAATATAGCTTCTTTTATTTTAGAAAATGCTGTTATTTCTCACACTATTTTTACATAGTTATTTTCTATTTCTCATTGAAGATTTATCTCCAATTTCTTTAATACATCATTCAAACTATCTATATTAGCTTTTGAATATTTTTTTAGATAAGGAGTTTCTCCATCTCTTTGATAATAGCTAACTCAATATGTAAGAAATGTTTTCTCTAATTGAAAATTCTCATATTTATTTTCTATATATTTTATTAATCCTAAAGTTTTCTGAACATTTTTTAATTGTCTTATTTCAAAAGCACCTTTCTTATAAACAAGATATAGGTTATTTTCTAATATTTCAGGCTTACTCCCTCCTAAGTTTACAGAAAAATCATTTCTAGAAAGAGTATTTTCTTCATTTACAATTTCAAACATAAGATTGTTTTTTTTATCAGTTTTAAGTTTCAACATACTTATATAAGTTAGATTTAAAGATACTTAAAGTAGTACTAAGCGGTTAGCTGGAGTATATATTTTACATTAAGTAATATTAAGCGAAGCAAAATAAACATATTTATATACGTATTTCTCTAGCCTTACTACCTTCCTGTGGTCATACTACTCATCTTTCTTCTAATTGGTCCATAAGCCTTGCTGCTCTAGCAAATCCAACTTTTAATCTTCTTTGCAATAAAGTGATAGAAGCTTTTCTTGTTTCTTGAATTACTTCCATAGCTTGCCTAAGAAGTAATTCATCTCCATTTCATGCTCACACTCCAGGCCCTGTAGTAGCAGCACTTTGTTCCAAAGCTTCTATAAGTTTTGGGTCATATATATCTTCTTCTGATAATCCTTGCATATATTTCTTTTGTATAGATTTGATAACTTTTTCTGTATCTTCTGTAGAAACAAAAGGAGCTTGTACTCTAACAGGGTATTTATTAGTTGGGCTTGAAAATAGTAAATCTCATTTCCCAAGTAAATCTTCAGCTCACATTCTATCCAATATAGTTCTACTATCTATCTGTGATACTACTCCAAAAGCTATTCTAGTGGGGATATTAGCTTTGATAAGACCTGTGATTACATTTACAGAAGGTCTTTGTGTGGCTACTATCAAATGCATACCAACGGCTCTAGCCATTTGGGCAATCCTAGAAATATATAATTCTACATCTTTTTTCTTTCCAGACATCATAAGATCAGCCAATTCATCGATTATAATTACTATTCTATTCATTTTCTCCTTGTCTGAAACTCTAGCATTATATTCTTCTATATTTCTTACTTTACTTACTTTCAATAATTTATATCTACTTTTCATTTCTTCTACAGCCCATTTCAATGCTCTAAGTGCTTTTTCAGGTTCATTTATAATAGGAGCCAAAAGATAAGGTAATCATTCATAAAGACCAAGTTCTACCTGTTTAGGGTCTATCATAATAAATTTCAATTCATTAGGACTATTTTGATACATCAATGACAATATAAAGTCATTTATAGCTACCGATTTACCACTTCCAGTAGCACCCGCTACTAATAAATGAGGCATCTTTTCCAGAGGTTGCAGAAATATAGAACCATCTATTCATTTACCTATACATAGATTAGTAAACTGTTTATTCATATTAGTTTTCATTTCCTTAGATCTCAATATTTCTTTCAAGTATACTATTTCTGCGTTTGGGTTAGGTATTTCTATACCTACTACATTAGTTCCAGGGATAGGGGCCAAAATTCTTAGAGATTTAGATTTCATAGAAAGCGCTAAATCTTTTTTCAATCTTTCTATACTAGAAACTTTGATTCCTGAGTCAGGTTTAATTTTGAATTGAATTACAGTAGGTCATATATCATATCCTGAAACTTCTACAGGGATGTTAAATTCAGCTAATTTTTCTTGTATTTTACGTGCTTTTTCTATCAATATTCCCTCATTAATTGTTTTTATATTAGTAGGAATTTTATCCATAATATTTGTATCAAAAGTTGGTTTGTCTTTTGGAAAATTGATAACTACTGATTTTTTCATTTCTTTTTTCTCAGATATTTTTTTCTCCATCTTTCCTTTAATTAGACTTTTGAAAAAGTTTTTCTTTATCTCTGTGTCAGATACTGCTTCAGTAGGAATATTATTTATAGGTAAAAGAGGTTTCTTTATAGGTTTTTTCATATCTTTTTTCTTAGGCACAGGACCTACATCTATATTCATTTTTGGTACCATATTTTTAGCATCTATAGTATAGAGTAGCCAAGCTAAGGCCGCTAAAAACATTACAATTACTATTATTTTGGTAGAATTGGCATCTCACATTAAAAAATGAGTAAGAGTTACTAGTATATCTCCAAGATATCATCCAGATCATAATCACGTAACATGAGATGATTGTTCTTCCATTATAGGAAGAGATAATACTCCAGTTGCTACAAAAAGAAGAAAAAATATTTTAGGAAAAAGTCTCCTTTGTATTTTCATAGGATCCATAAATATAACTACTCATATTATCATAAACAAAGCAAACAAAATATGAGTTCCTATTCTTCCAAATAACATATTTAAAGAATATGTAAAATATGCAAAAATAGAATCAGGTGCAGAAACAATAACAAAAAAATACAAAGCTCATATTGCTACAAATAAGGCTCCTAGTTTTTTCGCAGTAATAGTAATCTGTTTCTTCGTAGGTTTCTTCTTTCTAGTTTTTCTTCTTGCCATCAAGTCAAAAAATCATTATAAAAAATCGGTATTTTTCATTATTTTCTCTCATAGACTTTGGTATTATAATGATTTTACTTTATTTTTAAAGCTTTTTTTGAGTTTCGTTTATTTTAAGAAGTTTCTTTTATTAAAGAAAATAAAGAATTTTATTTAAAAAACAGAAAAACAATCTTTATCTCAAGAAAATTTCATAATATTTTTTTCTTGATAATTTCATTATAATCTTTATTATAATAGCGGTGCTATATTTTTAGTTTATTTAACTGTTTCTTTTATGAAGAATTTAAAAATAATATTATTAGGATTATTTATGGTTGTTGGTTGATTATTATACAATATATCTATTGCAGATTTTGTTACAGACTGGGTAATTCAAACCAATAATTCATTTAAAGAATGAACAATATATTCATCTCTTAATCCTGATGGAAATTCTATATCTGTAGATACGAATGGAGATATTTATATGGTTTGATCTTTTGAAAATGGTACAGAATGAACATGAATTACAGTATGATGAACAGCTTTAGTTTCAAGTGGAAGTTTTGATGGTTTTCTATCAAAGGTTGATGAATTATGAAACCCTCTGTGGGTTAAAAAAATAGGATGAACTAGTTATGATAGACTACAATCAGTGGTAGTAGATGATAATGATGATGTATATGTTATGTGATATTTTTCTTCTACTGCAGATATATTTGGAACATCTCTAACGTCTTCAATATGATACGATATATTTGTTGCGAAATTGAATTCTAATTGAATTTTACAATGGATTAAACAATCTTCTGGTGATTCTAGTGAACATGCTAATAAATTATCTGTAGATAATAAATGAAATATTTATTTGGCATGACATATGGGTTCAACTACTACAATATTTTGAGAAACTGTAAGCTATAGCTGATGAGATGATATAATTGTAGCAAAATTAAATTCTCAAAATTGAAATACTATTTGGGTAAAAACAGCTTGATGAACTGGAGGAGATAGATGACAATGAGTAGCAATAGATGCTTTAGGAAATGTTTATGTAACATGATATTTTGATGATACTGCAAATATATTCTGAACATCTCTAACATCAGATACTGATTATTATGATATATTCCTAGCTAAACTTGACAGTTCAGGAGATTCTATATGGGTAAAACAAGCTTGAGGACCAACATTGTATGATAAAGGATATAATGTTGGGGTTGATTCTAATTATAATGTATATGTATCTTGAACATATTGATGAAATGCAGATATATTTTGAATAAATAAAAATCCAAGCAATTATAGTGATACTTTTGTTGCAAAGTTGAATGCTTTAGGAAATACAATATGGGTGAAAGTTGCAGGATGAAGTTCATCAAGCACAGTCAATTCAATAATTATAGATAAAAGAAACAATATATATATAACCTGACAATTTTATGGAAATACATTATTCTATGGGATTCCTTTATTGAATTCATGATCTTCAGATATATATATAGTAAAATTAGATTCATCTACATGAGATTCTAAATTTGTAAAATCTTCTTGATGATCTTCATCAGAGCTATGAAATTCTATAATATCAGACAATAAATGATGATTATATCTTATATGAAAGTTTAAAAACACATCTGTAAATATATTTTGAACTATTTTATGAACAGCATGAACTCTTCAACAAAATGAAGATTATTTTATAGCAAAATTTCAAGATGACTTATTTATTCCTACAGTAGTGGGATGAGGAAAACATAGTTGTTCTGTGTTGGAAGATGGAAATATAAAATGTTGGGGAGGTAATTATTATGGTCAGTTATGAGATGGAACTAGAACAAAAAGAATAATACCTGCGGATGTAAATGGAATAACAAATGCAACTAAAGTAGAATTAGGTTTACTACATAGTTGCGCATTATTAGAAGATAGTACAGCAAAGTGTTGGTGAAAAGGATGAGCTTGAGAGTTAGGAAATGGAAGTAGAAATAGAAAATTAACACCTGTTAGTGTATTAGGTATAAGTGATGCAATAGATATATCTGTTGGATGAAGTCATGCTTGTGTTGTGTTGTCATGATGAACAGTAAAATGTTGGTGATGAAATTATTATGGACAATTGTGAGATGGAACAAGAGTATTGAAAACAACTCCAGTAACAGTAAGTGGAATAACAAATGCAAAAGCAATAGCAGCAGGAGGATATCATACTTGTGCATTATTGACAGATAATACAGTAAAATGTTGGTGAAAATGATGAGCTGGACAATTAGGTTATGGATGAAAAGACAGAAAATTAACACCTATAGCGGTAAAAAACTTAATAAATGTAGAAAGTATAGCATTGTGAACAAACCATAGTTGTGCAATATTGACAGACAATACAGTCAAATGTTGGTGAAATAATTTATCAGGACAAATATGAAATGGTAGAATACGGAATAGAACAGTTCCAACAGATGTGATATGAATAACAAATGCAAACAATATTTCTTTATGAGAAAAACATAGTTGTGCAGTATTAGCAGACAATACAGTAAAATGTTGGTGATGAAATTATCAATGACAATTAGGTCTTGGAGATCAAAATAGAAGAACGATTCCAACACTTGTTTCTGAACTTTCTGATATGCGAGCAATATGACTTGGATGATATCATAGTTGTGCAGTAGAAAATGATAATACACTAAAATGCTGGGGAGATAATGAAAAATGACAATTGTGAGATGGAACTACTATAGATAGAAAAATCCCTACAGAAGTTGTTGAATAGTTTTTGGTGTATGGACGTTAAAAAACTTTCTTATTTTTTGAATTGAAAAAAGTAACTAAATATATATATTTGGATTGTATAAATACATAGATATTATAAATATTATTTTTATTATCAGAAGAAAACAAATGAATCTAACACTAAGACAGTACATAGACGGAATAGAAAGCGGTAAATTTACCCAACAAGAAGTATACGATGCATATATGAAAAAATCTAAGGAAAAAAATCCTGAACTAAATGCATATATTAGTTTCAATGAACAGCCTGTAGCTGATATGAAAGAAACTACTTTGAAAGGAGCTCCTATTGCTATCAAAGATAATTTTTTAGTAAAATGAGGTCCTGTAACTTGCGCAAGTAAAATATTGGAAGGTTTTGTAGCTACATATGATGCTACTACATATTCAAATTTAGTTTCCAATGGTGGAGCCTTACTAGGTAAAACAAACCTAGATGAGTTTGCTATGGGAGGTTCTACAGAAAATTCCTGTTATGGACCATCAAAAAACCCTCATGATATTACAAAAATACCTGGAGGAAGTTCAGGTGGTTCAGCTGTAGCAGTTGCTGCAGACTTGTGTATAGCCGCTCTAGGTTCAGATACATGATGAAGTATTAGACAACCAGCTAGTTTGTGTGGTATAGTATGATTTAAGCCCACATATGGTAGGAACTCTAGATATGGAGTTGTTGCTATGGCATCTAGTTTGGATCAGGTGGGGGTATTTACCAAAACAGTAGAAGATTGTGTGATATTGAGTAAGACTTTAGCTGGGAAAGACCCTTTGGATGCAACAAGCATAAAGAAAGATAATTTGAATACATGGGATGAAGCCTTAGCGAAGGAAGATATCAAAGACTTGAAGATAGCAGTGCCTAGGCAATTGTTAGAGGAAGGTATTGATTTAGAAGTAAAAAAAACAATAGAAGAAAGTATCAAAAAAATAGAAAGCTTAGGAGCAACAGTAGATTATGTAGATATGACTACTTTGAAAAGCGCTATAGAAGTTTACTATATAGTTATGCCTGCAGAAGTAAGTACAAATTTATCAAAATTTGATGGTATTAGATTCGGAAAAGGAGATAATAGTTTTGATTTTCCAGATGTATATGCTTATTATGAAAAAGTAAGATCTGAAGGATTTGGAGATGAAGCAAAAAGAAGAATAATGTTGGGAAGTTATGTTTTATCAGCTGGTTATTATGATGCTTTTTACAATAAAGCTCAGAAAGTTAGAAGATTGATAAAAAATGAATATGACAAAATATTTGCTGATTATGATTTAGTGATAGGACCAGTAAGTCCAGATGTAGCTTGGGATATATGAGCAAAAATAGATGACCCAATCAAAATGTATCTAGCAGATATCTATACTATACCAGTAAATTTAGCAGGCTTACCAGCTATGTCACTTCCTGTAGGAACAGCTGATGGATTACCTGTAGGACTACATATTATAGCTAACCAATGGCAAGAAAATAAGATTTTCCATTTGGCAAATGTATTAGAAAAAGAATTAGATATAGAATTAAAAGTCTTATAAATATATGTTAATGAATATTTAAATAATTATTTATCTGTGTTTTTAAATTAAAAGAAAAAACGCCCCAAGTAGTGAAATAATTTGAATTATTTTATATTAGAGATTATAAATTCTCCAATTTTTTCCTTAACTTTCTCTCTAAATTCTTTTTTACATATAACAAAAAGTTCTTGAGCTGTAGCTCATTTTTTTAGATTATATTTCATTCCAGATTCCGTGAAATAAGAAAAAGTTATACGATATCATCCACTTCATTTTTGTTGTCTAGAAATTCTAGCAGGTATAATTCTTTTGATTTCTTCTATTTCTTCTATTTTTTTCAAAAACTCCTTAAAATCAGGTAATATATGATGTTCAGACTTAATTTTTCAAGATTGATACTTCATTATTGTTTTCTAGTAAGCTTTACTAAATGTGAAAATTCTGAATTATCGATAATACTGAAAAAAGATAATTTAATTATATATTTTTACATTAACTATATTTTCTATTTAATTTTACCAAGCACATATTTAATAATAACCTCTAAATTTGATTCATCAATACTTCATTTATAAGTTTTCAATGCATCTGTAATATCTCATTTGTTAAATCCAAGATTTCCAAGAGATTTAACTATTTTTTTTACAGTTTTATTGTCATTTTGAAGACTTTCTATATCGGATTTTGATATAGTTGATTTTAGTTCTATAATCAATCTTTTGGCAGTCTTAGGACCTATACCAGGTATTTGTTTGAAAAAATTTAGATTATTTTCGTCTATAGCTTGTCTGATATCTTCTACATCTTCGTATGCTATCAAACTAGCTGTCTTCATTCCAATTCCAGATATTTTCAATATTTTCAAAAATATTTGTTTCTGATCTATACTTTCAAATGCTGCGTAGGTAATAGTATTGTTAGTTTGATCAAAATGAGGATATAAGAAAAACTCACCTTCTTGGCGAGTTCATCTATATGTTACTTGTATACCAAACAAATCATTTTTTAGATATATATTTTTATCTTCAAGTTCTATTATTTTACCTGTGAATATATGAAACATTAATTCTTTAGTTAATTTATTAAATAGTTATTAGTCTTAATAATACATAAAGAATAACAACAAAACAATTATATTTTTTCTTAGAATTATTTCAAGAACAAAATCAAGAACAGACCCAAGAAAAGAACCAAGAACAAAATGAAGAAACAAATCTCAACCGCTACATAATAATCCCCTTGGGGATTCTTCCACGACAGAATACAGAACGAAAAAACAAGGAAGTAATAATTAAATCACGAACTAAATCTCAAACGAAAAAAGAAACGCAACCAACAAATGAAATGATTTAAAGATTTCTGACCCTATATTTTTTAAGAATTATTCTTATTACATTAATTTTGCATTATTGAAAAAACCGTCAATCGTTGCAAAATTTTCAAAATACTATTCTGTGCCGAAGGTAAAAAATGTAAAGGAAGAAATATTTAAATCATTGAAACCCTTAGTATAAAACCAATCCATCAGCCATTTCTTTGTATCCATCAGCATGTTCTACTATAAATATATTATCATCTTTTTCTACTATTCTATAAGAATTTCATATTACTTCAGTTATTGCATTTACTCCAACACTAGTTTCACAGTAGTATACTTTTACATCAGGGTTTGCTAAATCTCATCCACTCCATCTTGCTATTTTTACTACTTGCTTACAGTCTAATCCTGCTACCATAAATGGTTGTTTTGTAATAGATGGAGCATCATATTTAGAGGAAGCTGGCATCCATACTTCAAAACCAAAACCATTAGATTTATAGGTAAGATAATCAGCTTTATTTAATCAAGTTTCAGTTGCTTCATTAGAATCCCCTACTTCATTCACTTCTGTAGTTGTTTTTTCTTCTATAATTTTAACGTCTTCTTCTTTTTCTATGGAAACCACAGTTCATTCTTCACTTATTTCATAAGATATTTCAATAAGTTTTCATACTAGTATTCCATTTTCATAATTTACGGATAACTTACATATTATATCATTTGCTTTTGAATCTTTACCTTTTATTATTTGATTATTTCCTGCATCAGAACTTGTACTAATAATTTCAGTCAGTTTTATTTGACTAGATATATCATTACAAGTAGCTAATATCATATTATTCATCATAGCAGAAGTATCTTCAAAAGAGAAACTATTAGTTAACTCTAAGAATTTATCATTATTGACAGGCTTAAATTTATATCAGAATACTCATCCAAAAGCCATTCGTTGTTGTTCTTCACTCATATGCCACAATGTTACATTATTGTTATTTGTAGTATATTTGAATCAAAAGTCTTTAAAATATTTTTTCAAACCCGCACAATCTTTTGCATAATCTTCAGGAGAACATTTGAAAGGAGTAATAGTAACCAGAGTGTCACCGGTTAACACAGATCCACTCATTATTGTAATATTACCATTACTACTATCTATTTCTAAATTTTCCCAATTAGATACATTTATATTAATTCATTGTCCAGAATATATATTTTTTTTCTTACTTCATTCCTCTTCCTCATTCTCTCCTACATTTTCCTCGTCATCTTCTACTGCGACTTCCAAAAATTCTTCTATTTCTTTTATTAGTAATACAGGATTATCATCAGTTCACACAAATTCAATAATTGTTCAAGTTAGTACAACCATTTTATCTTTGAAGTTGTCTATATCTACTATAGAACTTTTCAAAAAGACTTCAGTACTATTATATAGAATCTTATGTCTTGATTTTATTTTTGTATCATAAGGAAAACTTATAATGGTTCATTTTATATATAATTCATCATTATATTTCCAATCATTATCAACTTCTTTTTCTCAGTTAGAGAGTTCATTATAGTAGTTATAATCATCATTATTAGTATAGTCATTATTGTTATCATCTTCATTAACTATAGGGTTTTCCTTATTTCCATCAGAATTATCTAATGTCTGAAGTTTATTTATAAAAATAAACAAAAGTAAACTAACGATAACAACACTCAAAATAATTGTAGCTATATTACCACCGTTACTTTGTTTTTTTCTCCTAGTATATTTTCTTGTCATTTCAAATTTTTTAATAATAAAATTTACTAATTATTTAGTAATTGCTTTTTATTTGTTTTGAGTAATAATTAAAATGTATTCATAAATACTTATACACTATTAATTAATATTACATGTTTTCTATCAAATCTGCAAAGTGATCATACGGATATGCTCCTACTATAGCATCCCCTACTTGTTTACCATCTTTTAGTATAAGAACATTAGGGATTCAGCTTACATTATTTTGCATAGCCAAAGGCTGATTAGCAGGTTCGTCTACATTAATTTTGATAATATTTACTTTACTTTCAAAATTTCCAGCTATTTCTTCCAATACAGGTCATAACATTCTACAAGGACCACACCAAGGAGCCCGGAAATCTATTATATTAATTTTCTCATTACTTGTAGCTTTTTCAAATTCTGCACTTCAGTTTACATTTATGATATTGCTATCACCATTTGTAGTTACTGTTTCTTCATTGTTTCCACTATCTTGAGCTTCATTTCCATCACTGATTAAGCTATCTAATACAGCTTTATATTCAGGAGCAGATTTTACTCATACAAGACTTGCACTTACTTGTCAGTTATGGAATATAATAACATTAGGAATTCCTTGTACTTGGAATTTGATAGCAGATGTAGGACTTTCATCTACATTTATTTTACATACTTTTACTTTTCATGCATATTCTTCTGCTAATTGTTCCAAAGTAGGAGCCAACATTCTACAAGGACCACACCAAGGAGCCCAAAAATCTACCAATACAGGAAGATTTGATTTTAAAACTTCTTCATCGAAGTTAGAATCATTTATTTCTAATACGTTGTTTGCCATAATAATTTTATTAAAAGTTTAAAAAAGGGTCTTTCTATAGGATTATCTATCTATCTATCCTCTTGAAGGATAATTATAAGTCAAAGACCTATGAAAGTATAATATATAAATTATTCTTTATTTCAACCAAAATTTAGAAGGATTGTTCATAATATTACGAAAACTATCATAAAATACTGGGTTTTGCTAAATGGTCAAATATAATCTATAGCAGGATGTTCTCTTACAAATTCGATTAGAAATCTAAATATACCATACCATATAAAGAATATAGCTGTAATTCTTCATGATTTCTTTAGTAATCATTTTTTCCATATAAGATATTGCATTACAAATAATAGTATCCATCCCTCTCATAAAGACTCCAAAAGTTGACTTACCACTTTCATTTCTCAGTCACCAAAGTCTTTACATAACAATCATACGTTTTCTTGTAAGAAATTATTGCATTTGATTCAATATAATTCTTTATTCAAATAGTTTCATATCCTACCCAACCCAAGTCCCAATGGTAAGAAACTTAATATCATATCCCCAATGGTAAATATGGAAATTTTATATTTTTTGGCTAAAAGATATACGGCTATAGTTACTCAGATAAAAGCTCAGATAAAAGCCATCCCTCATTCCCATATATAGAATATCTTTAAAGGATTTTCTATAAAATATCCTATATTATATATAAGCACATATCATAATCTTCATCATAAAAGAACTCAAATTATAGAATATAGCATCAAATCTTCAGGGAATTCTTTAGGATTAGGAATCTCTACAAGTTTTTTTTTGATAATCAAAGATATATAATAATATCAAATCAAAAAAGATACAGCATAAAATATACCATACCAATATATATTTATAGATCATATAGAGAAAGCTATCATATGGGAATTATAAATGATAAATCACCTCCTCACTTAATCAATTTAAATTCAAAAGTCAAATGAAAAATAAGAAACCCCCATATTTAACTACAATATTCTTATTGACATTTCTCTTAATGTATTTATTAACGTACTTCAGATTTTTAAGGTTATTGTCTTTATATTAGGCGTAATATCGTTTTTTTACCAAAATCTGAATATACTATGTTTATTTTTTGACAAAATATAAAAAAAAACTACAATTAAGTTATAAATTTTAGATTATTTAAACAAAACTGTAATGGTTATACAAAAAAAGTACTGATTATGGAGAATTCTATTTGTTCTATTTATATTAGCGGTAGCTATACTTATAGCATATAAATTATTCATGGTTTATCAGATTTCTCAAAAGAAAAATCAGAAAGCTAACCTTGATAGGGTTATAGTAGATATTGAGAGAAATATCTGATTTGAAAAAAGCGATGAGGAATTCGTAAGTTATTCCAATGCTAAAATTATCACAGAGTGAGAAGATATAGCAAACTGGAGTAAGATTTATACTCATTTGAACAACATCAAAGATGATCTTCAAGACGAGTTATGAACTTGAAGTAATTATGAATTTGAAATGGTTGTAAATCAAAACAATGTTTCTATAGATACTGTAGCATCTAGTTTTAATAAGTTGTATGGTGAATATAGCTTATTTGATAGATTAGAAGAAAAAAGCTATATAGATACTATAGATATAAATTCTTATTTTGTTAACTCTGACGAAAATATAGAATTTAATTTAAACCTTAACATTAAATAAAAAATGACAAAAGCGACAGCAAAAAATCAAGAAGATACAAGAAAAATGAAAATGATTTGGTCTAGAAAAATAAAGTTGGTACAATTTGGTATAGTAGTTTCTATAGTTGTAGTATATATACTTATAAACACTATCAAAACAAGTATTGCACAATCTGACTCTATAGATGCAAGTATCAAAAGTCTAGAAAACAATAAAGTTAAACTAGAGAAACAATTATCAGATCTAAAAGAGACAAATGAAAAGTTAGATGTGGTATTTCAAAGTTCAGAATCTCAAAGTGATTTTATCAAGACTTACAACTCTTCTTATGGTGATTATATAAAAAGAGAACCTAATATAGAAGATTTAGATTCAAAAGTTAGTTTGGTAGATAAAATGCAAGAGGACGGATTTGATTCTGAAGGTAAACAATTTACAGAAACTGAAATTAGAAATATTGCAGTATCTATGAATCTATACAATGATGATAAGACTAAAATAGACTTTGATCATGAAAGACTTATCAAAAACTTGAATGAGTTTATCTATACAGGTAGCACATTGGAAGAAAAAATATGAGCAGTAGCTTTCTGAGTACCTAAAAAAGTAGAAAGTAATGCAGGATTATACAAGAGTAACTTTACAATAGCTACTACTGTAGATGATTATGATAATTTTATATCATTGTTATGACAATTTGAAAATAATATATCAGACGATAATGATGCTAGAGTATTCTATAACTTGACAACTATATCAGCTTATAGTTTAGATGATGAATCACAATCTAATCCTCAGGATGTAAATATTGGATGATACTTCTATTATTACAAATAAATGATTAGTTTTATGAATTAGCTTTACTTTTGTTAATATAATTATTACATAATATTAATATTATACTTATCAAAAACATATTTGCTAATATTCTAGTCTGTAAATTTACTAATAAAATTAAAAATGATGTCAAAAACAAATTTTTCAGAGAGAGTTCTAGATTTCCAAGTATCTTCTAGATTTTCTCTAAAAGATAAAATATTTTTCTTTAGAGAGTTATCATACTTATTGGAGTGAGGTATAGGTATTCCAGTTGCTATGGATACTATATATCAAAATACAGAAAATTCTAAACTTCAATATATATGTAGCGAGGTAAACATCTTGATAAGACAATGAGAACCTATTTCTAAAGCGCTTACTAGATTAGATGAATTTTTCAATGAATGAGATATACATATTATACGTTCATGAGAAAGTACATGAAAATTATCTACAGTATTGAATCATTTGGCTGAACAATATGAAAAATTGTATGAGATCAGAATGAAATATATCTGAGCATTATTGTACCCTGCTATTCTAATGTTAGTGATAATAGGAGCTCTATATATGATATTTGCTTTTATATTACCAGGATTTGTAGGTATAATAGAGTCATTCCCGGCTAGCAGTATACCTTGGTCTACAAAACTTTTGATGACTTTTCAAAAGTTTATAAATGGAAATATGGGAAGTATTATATTCTGGGGAATAATCTCAGTTTTCTTATTTGTATTATTTCTTTCTACAGAAGAAGGAAAAACATGGTATGATAGAAAAATATTGAAAGTGCCGCTTATAGGAAATATAGTTCGTTTATATTCTATAGTAAAATTCTTAAGATATTTTAACTTACTTATGGAAAGTGGTTTGAATATTATAAGTGTATTTACACATATAAAGGGTATTATGAATAATTCATTATATAGAAATCTGTGTGATGATATAATTCTATCTTTGAATAAATGAGAAAGCATGATCCCTCCTATGAGAGATTATCCAGAAATAATACCTTCAGATGTAGTTGTGTTATTGAAAGTATGAGAAGATACAGCAAATTTATCGAAGGCAGCTAGAAATTCTATCAAATTATATGAACAAGAATTCAATAAGATTATAGATAATTTATCAAAAGTTATAGAACCTATTTTGATTATATTTATATGAGGTGTTATATGAGTTGTAGCTCTTTCTATATTCTCAGTTATAGTTTCTGTAATTGGAGGGGTGGAAAATATGTAAAGTTTAATTAAATTATATAAAATCGTATGAAGAAAGGATTTACATTAGTAGAGATGATAGTAGTCATACTTATATTATGAATTATGTTTTCTGTATTCTGAATACTTAGTTGGTCTTATATCCAAAAATTAACCAAAGTAAATGATATAGAGACAATCAAATGAGCTTTTAGTTTTGCTATGAACTCTAGTTTCTCTCAACCAATTCCCAATGAAGATAAAGAAATGAATTTCGATTTTGTGGCTGTGAGAATGGATACAGATAGTAACAATATAGATATAGTTTGATTTACAGGAAATTCTAATATAATGCCTGATCAAATTTATAGTATAGAAGAATATCAAATATGAAGAGTCCATTCATGAACTGGTTGGACAATCCTAAAAGAGACTTCAGAAGAAGTCTTCGATGGATATATATACTTTCTATATGAACCATATAGAAGTAGTTACACAGTGGTTAAATGAGAAGCAGAAGGTTGGGAAGGAAGATGGGAAGTATTGACAGGATATGATTATCAAATATCTTTTGATATATATGACCCAAAAAATGATGAAAAATCATGATGTTTCTTATTCTATGCTACAAATGGTAGAATAGATCAAATAAAATGTGAATAAATTTATTTTAAATTTATAGATTATAATGAAAAAAGCATTTACAGTAATAGAATTGATTATAGCGATATTGATTTTTGGTACAGGTATTATAGCTGTATTACAATTGCTACTTTTTGATATAGATGTAGGACAAAAAGTGGAACTAAAAACTATGTCTACCATAGTAGCAAAAGAAGGAATGGAACTTATGTATAATCTAAGAGATACGAATAATATAAACTATAAAAAATGGTCAGAATTATCATATGAAGAATATTTTGAATCAGGGAAATATTATAAGATATCTCATAATTTGACAGGAGGAGATACTGCTACTATAGATATTCAAGAATATCTGACAGTTCCAGAATTTGAAGATGTTCAATTATATTATCATACATGAGATATTTACGAACCTACATATGGAGATGTCTGGACAGGAGCATTTTGGTATAATCATGAAGAAAATGAAAACCCTACATTTTATGCTAGATATATAGAAATATCAGATGCTTATTTAGAACCAGAAATGTCTATAGATGGAGGAGAACAGATTTACAAAATAAGATCTGTAGGATTATATAAGAAAGGATGAAAACAATGAGAGGTTGTGTTAGAAAGCTTTATATCAAACTGGAAATAAGATGAAGAAAGCGTTTACATTAGTAGAAGTATTGGTTGGTTTAATAATATTTGCTATACTTTTTATATTACTTATGAAAGTTTATGTAAATGGATCTAATGTATATATACATCAGAATTTCCAGAAAATCATAGAAAAAGAACTTTTATTTGTAAATCAAAATATTCAAAATCTAGCCGACGAATATATAGTTGACTATTCCAAGTATAATAATTTGGAAGAAGTTCATGGTTTTGTAGATGAATTATATTTACATAAAAAGTTAGATGGAGTTGTAATAGAAGAATTGAAGATTTCTATGATATGAGACTGTGAATCAGAAGATGGATGTTATTTGGAATTGAATAAAAATGGAATAGAAATACCACTTACTAATAAGAAATTAGTAAAATTACCAGAATTCAAGATAAAGCTAAATCCATATGAAGATCCATATAGTTTATCTTTTGAAGAAGATAAAAGAAGACAACCATTTATTACCTTATTTATGGATATCAAGATAAAAAGTTATAATGAAAATATATGGATGAAAAGAGTAGGATATCGTGTTCAAGAGTGATTTAATTTTAAATATTATGGAAAATAAAGATGAACCACAAAAAATGAAATGCCATAGTCTCTACTATATATATAATGCTTGTTCTTGCTGTAATCGTTTTGATTATAACAAAATTCACTATGCATTTGGTAGAAATATCTCATGAAAATGTGAAATATTACAAAGCATATTATATGGCAAATGCTTGAGTGGAATTAGAACTTTTGAAACTAAAACATAGAGGGATAGGTTTTTCTGATACCGTAAAAAAAGACTCGGATACAGTAGAACAAAATTTTGATGCAGATGAACAAACTTTTTCCGCAGAACTAAGAGCTAGATGAAACTATATCAATGCAAATCCATACTCTTTATTAGATCAATCTGATTGTTCTCATATAAGTGATTTTATACATCTAAAACCATGAGAAAGTATATTGTTATGAGCTTTTTATGACCAATGAGATGACGAAGAAGAATGAGAAGAAAGTGTTTATAGTGGAGATAATTATGCTCTAGTGGAGAATTGGGCTGATATATCGCTTTATGGTGAATGAGAGACCTTTGTATGAGTTCAAACCAAGGATAATGTAGGCTTATATTCACATACCTACAATTTGACAGAAAATGATGCTATTCACGGTAAAGACTTAAGCGCAGATATCAATATGTCTCTGACTGCAGCAGACAGACCCTTTGTGATAATAGCAAATTTGGATACAGAAGAGAGAGATTATTGTGTTAAGAATCTTTCTGCTAAACCAGTTTCTAATTATTCTTTTATTCTTTCTAAGGGAAGATTTCAAGATAGACATGTACAGATAAGAGTAGTAAAATATCATAAATGGGCTAAATTCGTGATTTATAATGTATGTTTGATAGACCCAGCAGCATGTGCACAGTAATTAAAAAAATCTAAGAAGGTATATATGTAGGGATAGCTTTCAAACCTATCCATACACATATGTTTCTTAGATTTTTTTAGTTCTTGAAATTGTCGCATAAATGATTATTATATTTGTTTCTTCAATTATCATTATTTGAATTAACCTATGCAATACCTAACAGACATTATAAATAAATTATATACATTGCCTTCTGAAGAACTAACAGAGGACGCTTTGCATGCGACCAAAAAAAATATATGCAAAAATTACGATGTAAAAGATCTTCCTACCAATATACAGCTTTTCCAAATGTATAATCAGCTATTATTGAAAGAAGAAATAGAAGCTAATGATAAAATCAAATGATTATTAGTAAAAAGAAAAGTTAGATCCCTTTCAGGTATAGTTCCAATCCAAGTTTTGACCAAAGCATGACCTTGTCCAGGAAAATGTATTTTTTGCCCAGATGAGGCAATTATGCCAAAAAGTTACATATCTACAGAACCTGGAGCAATGAGAGCTTTATTGAATAAATTTGACCCTATCAAACAGGTTTATAATCGTTTGTTATCTTTACAATTGACATGACATGATACAGACAAAATAGAGATGATAGTTTTAGGTGGAAGTTGGGATGCTTATACAGAAGATTATAAAATAGAATTTACAAAAGCTCTTTATGATGCTTGCAATACTTTTGATGAATACAAAAAAACAGTAAAAGTAGATATTTCAAACCCTAGAGCTAGTCGTTTTAGTACTATGAAAGATTTCGATATAGATTTATCTTCTAGTTTGGAGGAGGCTCAAGAAATAAATGAGACAGCATCTTGTAGGATTATAGGTTTTACTATAGAGACAAGACCAGATTTGGTAACTGAAAAAAACATAAGAAAGCGGAGAGAATTGGGGGTTACTAGGATAGAAATGTGAGTACAATCACTTTTTGATGAGGTTTTGTTAGCGAATAAACGCTGACACGATGTAGAAACCATAAAAACTGCTTTTCATCTTATGAGAAAATATGGTCTCAAAATATCTGCTCATATTATGTTTGGGCTTCATCATTCATCAGTAGAAAAGGACCTAGAAACCTTTACAAGACTTTTCAAAGATCCATATCTTAGGCCTGATGAATTAAAAGTGTATCCTACGTCAGTAATTCCAAATACTGAACTTTACAGGCTTTATAAAGAAGGAAAATACACTGCTATCACACAAGAAGAAATAGAATATATTATTACAGAGATAAAACAAAATATTATACCTCCATATACTAGGATCAAAAGGCTTATTAGAGATATACCAGCTACAGAAATAGTCGCAGGTTCCAATGTGACAAATCTTAGACAGATAGTGGTTAATAAATTGAAAAAATCTTTGAAAGAAGATGAAAAATTACAAGAAAATTATCAAAATAGATTGTATCTAAATGAACAAAATTTAAATATAGATTATTTGGATTTAATTTATTCATATAATGATATAAATTCTGAAAATACAGAATTATTTGAGAAATTTATATGAGAAGAAACGGAAGAAAATTTTGAAACTTTGATTATATGAAAAGATATAAATTTAGAGAAAAATCCAGATTTAATTTGTCTTTGTACTAGATGTAGAGAAATAAGAAATAGAAAAGATAATAAAGAGACATTAGTTTTGATTATAAGAAAATATAAATCTTCAGTATGAGAAGAATATTTCATTAGTTTGGAAGACTACAAAGGTTATTTATACGGGTTTACAAGGCTTTTGCTTCCATATGAAAAAGAATATGCAGATTGTGACTGACTTGGAAAAGATACAGGAATCATAAGAGAGCTCCATGTTTATGGGCAATTAGAGAAGATTTGAAGGGCTTGAAAAAATCAACATCGTTGATTTGGTACTCAACTTATGAATATAGCAGAGTTTATTTGTAAGAAAAAGTGATATTTTTACTTATCTGTAATTTCAGGAATATGAGTGAAAAAGTACTATAACAAACTAGGATATCATCACTCTTGAACTTATGTAAAAAAGCAATTATAACATATTTTTGAAAAAAGATGGTAGTTTCTATTGACATTGGCTCATTTTTTTTTATATTGAGGTGGATTATATTTATTGATTCAATAAGCCGATATTATGACATTTAATAGAAAACTTAAGGTTGATAACATCGCTTTAGATTTGTCCAAAACAAATCTGAAGGAGGTAGTAGATCTCTGTTCTGCTCCAGAAAAATATGTGTTAGTAGCAAAATACTGACTAATAACTGGTGAAGAAAGATCATTACAAAGTATCGGTGATGAGTTTGGCATGACTAGAGAAAGAATTAGACAAATTCTTGCTAAGTCATTGAATAAAATAAGAAGGTTAGTATTATTGAAACCAGAACTTAACAATGTTTTCCAAGAGGCACAGGAAATCATAGGAAAAGAGCATGGTATTATTTCAGAAGAAAATTTGATAAATACATTGAGAGAAACGACATCAGCTGATTTGACTTATAGTGAGTTGAAACTACTTCTTTCGTCAGATTTCAATATATACTATATGTCAAGAAATAAATACTTCAAAAAAAGTTTCTATATAGATCCTGTATTTGAAGATTTATTGAATGAAATAGTATTATTCACTAAAAATTACTTTGACAATAAACAAAGTTCAGAAGAAGTAAAAGTATTCGTTGCAAAATTGAAAAAAACATTCTCAGATAGATTCATAAGAAATACATCATTGAAATCATATTTATCAGATTCTTTCTTCTATGAAAATACATTGAGAGTATCTAGAGATATGTACTTCTTCGATAGTAAATTAGGTTTAGCAAAATTTGAAGATGTAAATCCTAAGACTATCAAGTTAAAATTGAAACATGTTCTTAGAAAGACATTGAAACCTATGCATTATGAAAAATTGACAAGACAAGTAGAAAAAGTATTTGAAATAGAAAATGTGAAAATCTCTACAGTTCATAATGAATTAGTAAAGAATAATGAAATATTTGTAAATACAGGAATGGGTATGTACGGTTTGAAAGAATGGGGTATCCAATGAGGAAATACTATAGATATTATCCAAAGAATCTTCAAGAAAACTAAGAGACCTATGAAGATAAAAGAAATAGTAAAAGAAGTTCTAAAAGAAAAAATGGTTAGAGAAGTTACTATACTTATGGTACTTCAAAAAAATAAAGATACTTTCCAAAGAGTTGGAAAAGGAATCTATGAGATAAAAGCTTAACAGATAGTAAACTCTATCAAATACACCTCCCGTCAGGGAGGTTTTTTGTTACAAAAAAATAACCTTAACTGAAATTTAATAATTTCGTTAGGAATAATTTTAAGGAAGAAATTAGAATTGAATTTAGTCCTGAATATAGGACTGAATATAAGACTGAATATAGTTCTGAATATAGAATAAGAATATATTTCCATAGATTTAAAATTGCTTACTTTATACGTTTTCCCCTTCGGGACAGGATGCCTGGAGAATTTTGCAACGATAGACTACTTTTTCAATTATGCAAATTCAATATTTTGAACTATCCTTGAAAAGCATAGGGTAATCAATTCTAAATCTATTCCAATATATTCTTCAAATTTCCCTTCAAATTTCATCCAAGCTTCATTCAATCTTCATCCAACTCTCCTTCAAATTTCAATCAAATATCTTTTAAACCTCAAACAAAAACTCAAACAAAACCTCAAACGAAATCTCAAACGAAATCTAATAATCCCTTTAGGGATTATTCAACGACAGGAAAAAGGAAATTATATATGAGACAACAGTTTAAGAAACCTCGTTCTCGGCTTGGAAATTACGGTAAAGGAAAAACATCCAAGCCGAGAACAATGAGAAACAAATGAGAAACAAACGAGAAACAATGAGAAACAATGAGAAACAAATGAGAAACAAACGAGATATAAGCCGCAGGCTTATAGCGAGAAAAGAATCAAAAAACAAACTCAGAACGCCTAAATAAAACGCAACTAACAAATTGAATGATTTAAATATTTTCACCCCTATATTTTTAGGGATAACTGTTTATTTATAAATTTACATTATTGAAAAAATCGTCAACCGTTGTAAATTTTTCTATATTCTTATTCCGACCCGGAGGGGAAAAATGTAAAGGAGGAAATATTTAAATTATGAAATTACAAAATCTCACACACTCGTCCTCCTAAGATAACACAAAGTACCCCCAACCCCCAGTTCTTTCCCTAGCCAATATGCGATAGATCTTATATAAGTTCCACTTCCTACATCTACTTCCACTTTCAAAATCGGGAACTCATACGACACAATACGGTATGAATGTATCTCCATATCTCTTTCAAGCTTCAAATCAGTACCTTTTCTAGCTAAATCATAAAGTTTTTTCCCTTTTACTTTCTTTGCACTAAACGCAGGTAATGGCATTCTTGTAGTTCATACTATACTATCTAACTTCTCTATTATTTCTTCTATACTAGGAAAGGAAACTTTTTTTCCATCTTTTAGTAATTTATTATTTTCAATATCAAATTCTTCATATTTGTCCCAAAAATCCATATCCCAAGTATCTGTAAGTTTAGAAAAATCAATGTGTGCTGTATAACTCTTGTCCAAACCCTGAAGTCAGTGTAATTTTTTAGTTCCTTTACCAATTCATATTACCAAAACTCCAGTAGCCATAGGGTCTAAAGTTCCAGCATGTCATATTTTTTCTCACATGTAGATTCTCTTTAGTTTCTTGATTACTCCAAAGCTAGTAAATCATTTAGGTTTATCTATTAGTAATATCATCTCATTCTTTATTTAAAGTAAATTATTTAATCTTTTTTTTCTCTTCAACATTCTTTTCTTCAATCTGTTTATTTTCCTCGTTTTCCATCTCTTTATTTTTCAAGGTATCTTCAAAAAGAATACTAATAATAACAGCTAAAGGGATAGCTAATATCACTCCTATAAATCACATTATTTGTACTCATATTAGCATAGCTATAAATATAAGTAAAGAACTTATTCATAGAGCCTTATTCATAACTATAGGAACCAACACTCATTCAAACTGTTGTATTACTACAAAAAGGATAAGTACAGAAAGAAATCCCATAAATCCAAAATGTATACTAGCAACTAGAAGAGCTGGTATAGCCCCAAAAACTGGTCACAAATAAGGGATAAATTCAGTCACCCCAGCTATCACAGCTAGTATAAATTTATCTGGTATATTTATTCATAGAAGAGAAATACTCCATAGTCAGACATAAGTAGCTACTCATATAAATACACAAAGAAGTAATTGTCATTTCAACCATGCTCATAATTGAAGATATAATTTAGCTATTTTTTTTCAAGTTTTCCTAGGCTGATCAGTAAGTTGAGATATAGTATATACTACTTTATCTTTTTCAAAAGAGAAGAAGATAGAAAGTATAAATACCATAACTATTTGGCTCAGAATAGAAAATATAGAAGCTATCGTATTTATAGCAAAATTTGATATGCTAGAAAAATAATCCCCTATCTTCTGAGCAAAATTTGATATATTTTCAGATAATGCAGTAGTCAATTTAGTAGCTATCTCAGGATCAGATACATATTCTATTATAATACCTTTGAAGTAGGTGGGTAAAGGGAATCACTCTACTATCTCTGGAAGTGTTTTGGTCTGTACCAAATATTTTAAATCATCTATTTTGATAGACAATATATCTACAATTCCTGACATTTGCTGTACCATAAAAGGTATCAATAACAAAAATCCAATTAATAGAAATATGGCAATAAAGATATAAGCTAATATAATGGATATAGATCTAGGAAGCTTCTTGGATATAAAGCCAACTATAGTTTCCATAGCTATAGAAAGTATAAAAGCTGTAAGTATCATATATATAATGTCCAAGCTTTGGTATGATACAAATCATATATACGACAAAAGAATAAGAACAATACCTGTTCTAAAAAGGAAAGAAAAAGTTACCATCTCTTTTAGAAAGGTATTTTTTTCAGGAAGCTTATCTACCTGCAATTCTTCTTCCATAGCTTTTTTTTCTTTCAGAATCTCTTTTCTATTAGCTTTCTGAGATTTTAATTGTTTATTTTTGATATCCTGAGCTTTTTCTTTTAATTTTTTTATTAACTTCATAATTTAGTAAATGTAAAATGTAAAAGGGGGATTAGTTAATTGGTGATTAGGTATTTGTTTTAGTTACTTATTTTCTTTTGTATATTTTATAAAATTATTTAATTTTTTTTGTAAAATAATTAGATTATTATTTAATTTAGTATATAATATATCATCTATTAATCATCTTTTTTTTAATAAAAATATCCAATGTTTTGATTCTTCCATAGATCAACGAGCATAATAATAGAATTTTACAGAATCTGCATAATGAAATCTTCCATATCATTCAGCTATATTAGCTCATATACTATCAATTGCTCTTATAAATTGATCTCATATAATTTTTTTTATTTCATAATTGAATTTATTATAAACTTCCCAACAAGAATTACTTAATTCTATTGATATATTATATATATTTAAATTTTCAATTCATTTTTTCATAATTATATATTTAAAATTAAACCAATTTCCTTAAAAAATCTTGATTAAATCCCAATCCCTAATCACAAAGACCAATCCTAATTAAATACAATTAATCCCCAATCCCAGGAAAAAAGAACGGAAGAACTTAACTTTCCTTATAGTATTTATTTAGAACTACATAAAACATTCATGATAAAACTCATGTTTGTCAAAATAGAACTAGAAATATTTTTCACAATAAGGTATAATCTATACTTCATACAGAAAGTATATTACCTGTAAGTATATCTTTCCATGGGAAATTGTCAAAAAAATAGACTACAGTTACCAAAGAAAGTACAAAAGCTAGACCTATAGCTACTCTTATATTCTTATTTTTCCAAATTTTCTTGATACAACTCAATTTCATAATTTAAATAATATAAAAGTTAAAGTGTAAAATGTCTTAATTAAAGGTTTTAATTGATAATATAGAAAGCAAAAGAATCAATTTTACATTTTACATTTCCAGCTATAATACAGAAATATCTATAGTTTAGCTGGAGAATACATTTTACATTGACATCGGAAATATATAAACATATATAACCTCTTTATAAAAAAAAATGAAAGAAAATCAACTCATTTTTTCCGCATATTTTTGCATACTTTCAAGAATTCAAAAAACTTTCTTTGCAAAATCACTTGACTTTTTCGAGATTTTTTTTATCATTAAGTGTGCATCTGATAATTCATATCAAAAGTGTTTATATGCTAATGGAGGATCGGGCACCTCATGACATTCAGATGCAAGAGTGGCGAAACGCACTCTCTAAACTAGGGTTTCACATTTAATTAAATGTTACCGCTTTGATGCGGCATTTAAAACAAAAATTTATTTATACTTAAAATTATTACAAAATGAAATTGACAAGAAAAGCGTTCACATTAGTTGAACTTATTATCGTTATTGCTATTATAGCAGTATTGGCTGTTAGTGCTTTTATGGTATTGACAAAATGGTTAGGAAAATCTAGAGATTCTAGAAGATTAGGAGATGTTGGAGCAATCGAAAGAGCTTTGAGTACTTGGTTATCTGATTATGAAGATAATGCTGATGGTACTTTACCTGCATTTACTGCTTCTTCTGCAATAACTGCAAATTGAATAGAAAATGTATCTAGTGGTGGTTATTTTGGAAATTATTTCAAAAATGAATTGAAAGATGACGGATTTGATGTTCTTCAAAAATCAGTTAGTGATCCAGCAGATCATGAATATATTGTTGCTGTAAATGATGCTGGTAATAATAAGTACTTTTCAGTTGCTGCTACTTTGGAAAAAGATGGAACTGCAGAGGCTGTTATAAAGCAAAATTATGCTGTATTAACAACAGGAGTATCTACAATAGATTCTGATTGGAGTTGAAATTCATTAATTCATTCTAGCGTTGCTGATGCTGCTTCAGGAGCTTCAATGAAAGACGAAGGAACAGCTACAGTTGGTGGTCTTCCATATACTCTAGACTAATTAAATTTGAAAAATTAGAAATCTTATTATAGAAAACCTGGTTGCCCGCCAGGTTTTTTCTTTTGTCTTTTTCAAGACCGGTCTTGTTAGAGACCGGTCTCTAACAAGACCGGTCTTGAAAAAGAGCTTAGAATAATTATAATTGGAATGTGTTTTTATAAACTATAAATATTTTCTAATGTCAAACAATAGGTTTCAATTTCAGGAAAATCATTTTTATCATATCTACAATCGTTGATTCAATAAACAAAAACTTTTCTTTGATGAAAAAGATTATGAAAGATTTTATCAAAAAATCATAAAATATTTATTGGAATATAAAAAGAGTGTTAGTTTGATTTCATTTTGTATATTACCAAACCATTTTCATTTTGTAATAAGATCATTAGAAAAATGATTTCAGGTATCCAAATTTATGCAAAAAATACAGCTATCATACGCTATGTATATCAAATCACAATATAAAGAAACTATATGAAGATGACAAGTTTTTGAATGAAGATTCAAGGCGAAACTTTTGAAAGATGAAAATTACTTGAACCAATGTATAACATATGTGAATTATAACCCTATAAAACATAAATTAGTTAAAAATATAGAAGATTATCCTTATAGTTCTTATTCTCAAATATATGAATGAAAATCATGATATATCAAACTAGAAGAGATAGAAGATAGAAAAAATATGAATTTAGAAGAACTAACATTAAACTTCTAAGACCGGTCTCGTGCGAGACCGGTCTTGATTAGTAACTTTACTTGAAAAAGGAATTTTTATCTATATAATGTTTTTGCTAAAAAATTAATATAATCTAAGCGATTTTTATACTTACTTATTATAAAACATGACTTATACTACAGTAGAAATATCAGATAATTTAGTAGGCTCTTTGAATCTTTCTAAAAAACAACCCTTATCTAAATATATAGAAAAATTAGTAAAAGAAGATTTGCTATTGAAAGAAATTAAAGAAAGTGAAAATAGTGGTATTATGAAAATGAATTCTTTAGATGATTTAGATAACTAAACTTATGAGGAATATATTTTTTACTAAAAAATTTAAAAAACAATACAAAAAATTAACTAATGATCTACAAAAGAAAGCAAAATTTACTCTAATTGAATTAGAAACAAACCCTTTTCCTGACTCATTAAAAGTTCATAAACTTCATGGAAAATTGTTTTAATATTATAGTTGTAGTATAGATTATGAAAATAGAAAAATTTTTAAAATGGAAGAAAAATGAGATATAACATTAGTATTAGTATGAAATCATCATATTTATAATATATAAAATTTTACACCTAGAAAAAACCAACACATGTTAGAAACAATTTTGAAAGAAATAGAAGAATCAAACGACTTAGAAAAATTAGAAGAAGTGAAAAAAGAATACATAGGGAAAAAATGAAAACTTTCTCTAGAAATGAGAAACCTAAAAAACCTAGAACCTGAAGAAAGAAAAACAAAGGGGCAGGAACTTGGAGCAATGAAAAAAATGGTGGATGCCAAAATTACTGAAAAATCAGATAACCTACATATACTAGAAACGAATAAACTACTAGAAAAAGAAATAGTAGATATTACATCTATAGGAAAAAATAAATCTAAAGGACGTTTTAGTAAAATACAAATAGTAAGAAGAGAATTAGAAAATATTTTACAAGGACTATCTTTTGATATAAGCTATGAAAATAATTTATCAAAATTTATAAAAAATAATAATATAGCTACAAAATCAGCTATTATTACAAATACTTCTAACGACACAGAAGCTTCTTCACAAGAAACAATAACATGGAAAGCAGAATGATTGATTATAGATCAAAATGTAACTCTAGCAAACATACTAGACCTAATCAAACAAATCTCTTCAGAATTACTAGGAGACAATATAAACTTAAGATTCAGACCTAGCAATTTACCTTATACAAAATCATGAATAGCCTGAGACATAGCCTGTCATTCGTGCAAACAAAAAGGATGTGAGCTATGCTCAAACACATGATGGATAGAACTATTCGGAGCATGAAATGTAGAATTAGAAAAAAAAGACCCAAGAACAGAACAATGAACTGAATCAAGAACTGAGCATTGAACTGAATCTAATAATCCCCTTGGGGATTCTTCCAAGGCAGAAACAACAAACAATGCCTTCATTTTCTCTATAAACATAACCAAACTAACAAGCATCAAGTACACAATCAAAGACACAAAACTATTCCACAGTTGAGACCTAAGATTTATAAGAAGTTAAGTATTTTTTTTGATTACATTTATAATATATAATTATATAATTATAATTTCT
>Ga0208901_1000094_pt1 | contig 61367 bp, 57 predicted proteins | sample AntAceMetag02UKF_FD_184764 | JGI IMG/M metagenome (GOLD analysis project Ga0208901, IMG submission 184764) | Saline lake microbial communities from Ace Lake, Antarctica - Antarctic Ace Lake Metagenome 02UKF (SPAdes) (version 2) | ecosystem: Environmental > Aquatic > Non-marine Saline and...
AGAACCTGAAAGGGATTGCGGTCAGCGGTACGGGTCAGGTGGATGTGGCCGATGTTACCGGCTTCAGTCAGGCGGTCATGGATTTTCTGGAAGAGGGCAGGGTTAATCGTACCCTGTACAACCGCCGAACCTACGGCACATGGTCGTTGCCGGGCCGTGCCAACAAGAGCGGTACTCAGGCCACCCGCAATTTCCAGGAAGGGTATTCCAAAGCTTTTGAATGGTATGAAGATCCCAATCATGTGAGGGACCACATTCGTGTTCGCGATGAGGCCTGTTTCGGATGTCCCTTTGCCTGTAGCAAACGAAGCCGTATTAAAGACCCCGAATATCCCTGGACCACCAAAGGTCCCGAGCATGAGAGTATGGCACTGTTGGGCTCCAACTGCGGTTTCGGAGACCTGGACGATATTTGCCGGGCCAATTACCTGTGCAATGAACTTGGCATGGACACCATTACGGCCGGTGCCACCATATCGTGCGCCATGGAATTGTTCGAATCGGGCTACCTTCCGGAAAAAGATTTGGGATATGCCATGGGCTTCGGTAATACCAAGGCCATGATGGCATTACTCAAAAAAACGGCGATCCGTGAGGATTTCGGTGAAGTGTTGGCCGAAGGGGGGAAATTTGTTGCCGAAAAATACGGGCATCCCGAACTGTTCATGGGAGTCAAAGGCATGGGAATGCCCGCCTGGCATCCCCAGGGTGTCCCCATCATCGGACTTCAGTATGCCACCAACAATGTAGGCGGCAGCCATACCAAGGCCACGCTTCCTTTTTATGATGGTCGGCGGGATCCCGAGGAACAGCTGAAATGGACCAAGCACGATCAGGACTATGTGGCTCTGGTGGACTCCGCCATATTGTGCTGGATTATCTACCATGGACCCCTGTGGGGAGAAAAACTTCAGGTCTGGCTCAATGTCACCACCGGGTTGGACTACGATGAAGCGGAATTACGGATGATCGGGGAGAAAATCTGGAACATGGAAAGATTGTTCAACCTGAAAGCAGGGCTTACCGCAAAAGATGATGCCCTGCCCAGAAGAATGACCCATGAGCCCCGTGTGAACGACCAGGTGGTGCCCATGGACCGTATGTTGCCCGAATATTATGCACTTCGGGGATGGGATGAAAAAGGGATTCCCAAGGCCCAAAAACTGGCGGAACTGGGACTTTCCTAAGGGAGCTAAACGACCCATGAGAATCAAAATCGATTATTCCAAATGTACCGGGTGTAAACTCTGCCAGGTGGCTTGTTCGTTGCAGCACACCGGAAGCGTCAATCCACAGCGGTCGCGAATTCGCGTATTTGTGAGTGAGGAGGTGTGCCTGCCGGTTATCGCAGGCCCCTATACGGAAGCGGCCTGCAATTCCAAGGAAAATGTGGTGATTAACGGCCAGGAAGTGGATGGCTGTGTGGTATGCCGGGCATCTTGTCCGGTAAAATCGGCTTTTAAAGAGCCGGATACGGGAATTCCCCTCAAATGTGATTTCTGCGGGGACCCACCGGATCCCCAGTGTGTGAAATGGTGTGATCCGGATGCGTTGACATTGGTTGATGGTTAGGTGAAATCAAAGAAAGGAGGTATGGTTCGTAAGAAAGGCAATCGCGATTGTTGCAAAACCGCGTATTCCCGGGAAGATGTACTTAAATCGGTTTTGCATTCCACAAACATATTTTCAGAGGAGGCGTTAAAAATGAAAGTGTATGATGTGGTGCCAGGGTTGGAATTTGATGCGGAAAGAGACTTTGAACAATCACCGGCGTGGTTTTTGGACGGGACCCATTCGGTGCCGCCATGGACGCCCATGTTCGGCTGGTTCTGGGTCAGCTTCTGCCGTCATGGGATGCAGTATGGGGCTGAAAAACTGAGCCTGCCGACGGTCAAGGGCTGGGACTGGCGTTTTCATAACGGCGGCGGTTACCTGACCCTGTTACTGGTCAAGAGCGAGGAGGAAAAACAACGTCGGGAGAAGAAATTCCGAACGGCCATTCTGCCTTTCATTCAGGATTATGACGGATTGTGGGGCGGGTATGTGAAGGAAATTCTGGGACGTTACGAAGATCTGAAGAAACTGGATCTGGATACGGCCGAAAACCTGGAACTCCTGGACAATTTTGAGGAGACCATCAACACCTGCCGCCGCATGTGGGAAATCCACATGTATATGATGTATGGCACCTATACGGCGTATATTCTCTTTGAAAACATGTGCCGTGAGCTGGCGGGGATCGACGACACTTCTCCCCAGTTTCATCACCTGGTTTCAGGTTTTGACAACAAGGTCTTTCAGGTTGATAAGCGGTTGTGGGAGTTTTCAAAGCGTGCCCGGGAAGACGATCTTCAAATGGCATTTCTGGAAGGGGAAGTAGAAGGAATCAAGGGTCGTCTGGAAGCAAGTGACAAGGGCCGCGCCTTCATGAAGGACTTTTCCGAGTTTATGGATGAAGACGGATGGCGCATGCAACGCATGAGCGAAATGAACATGCCCACCTGGGTGGAAGATCCCACCCCGGCCTTGATGAACGTAAAGCAGTTCCTGCAGAAGGGGGGCGGTTTTAACCTGGAAGCGGAAAGGGCCAAAGTCACCGAGGCGCGATTGGTGGCCGAAAAAGAGGTTTTGGCAAAAGTGCCCCAGGAGCAGCAGGGGTGGTTTACCCAATTGATGCGGCTGGCCCAGAAGAGCGGCGTCTTCAGTGAGGAACATGACCATTACCTGGATCTCTACACCCACGCCATGATGAGACGAAGTGCCTTGGGTCTCGGCAGAAGATGGGCTCAGGAAGGGGCCATTGATGATCCCGAAGACATGTTCTTCCTCCAGCCGGACGAAGTGCGGCGGGCGGGCATCAATCCGGATCAGTTCAATATGCGCTATATTGTTGAGCGAAGGAAAGCGGAATGGGAAGGGTGGTGCAAGAACCCCAATCCTCCGGCCATGCTCAAGGAAGGGTTTGACCTGGATCAAGCCATGGCGGTTCTGGTTCAGAGCAATGATCCCATCGCCCTTAAGGTGGTGGTGGGCTCCATGCCCCAGGTGAGGCCGGAACTGAAAGCGGATCTCTATGGTACCTGCGGATCGCCGGGGGTGGCTGAGGGCCCGGCACGCGTCATCATGAGTGAAGACGAACTGAGCCTGGTCCAGGAAGGGGACATCCTGGTAGCGGCCAGCACGTCGCCCAGTTGGACCCCCATTTTCAGCATGATCAAGGGCGTTATCGTGGATCGCGGGGCCAGCCTGTCCCATGCGGCCATTGTGGGCCGGGAATACGGCATTCCGGTGGTCATGAACGTGTTTGAAGGTACCGCCAAGATCCGGTCGGGACAGATGGTCAAGGTGGATGCCAACATGGGGACCGTTTATATCCTGGATAAGTAATCGGTAGTTTTTTTCCGGTTCTCGGCTCTTGGCTTAAGTTCAGCACCCAAGAGCCGGGAGCCGACAGCTAAAAGCCAATAAGGGGAATTCACGATGGTGCAGAAATGGATTTACAGGCTTGAAGAACTCCGTAGCAAAGACAATGAACTGGTGGGCAAGAAATGTGCGAACCTGGGAGAGATGGTGCACATGGGCATGCGCGTGCCGCCCGGTTTTGCCATCTCCGTGGATGGTTACGAACGTTTCATGGATGAAACCGGCACCGGCGAAGAAATCAGAAAATACGTGGAGGATGCCGGTGACAGCATTCACCAGATCCAGAAACAGGTGGAGGCCGGGCGTTTCATTCGCGGCATCATTGAAGGCAAAGATATGCCCGAGGGCATGAAACATGAACTTTATACCTTCTATGACGAGCTTTGTGAGACCGTGGGTCTACCGGATGTGGCTGTGGCGACCCGGTCCAGTGGTGCGGTGAGCATGCCCGGACAGATGGAGACCTATCTGAACGTGAAAGGGAAGCGGGAGCTATTAAAAAAGATCATCAAGGTGTGGGGCAGCGCTTTTACCACCCGGGCCATTGCGTTTCGGCTTGAAAAGGGGATGGAAATGAGCAAGGCGCCCATCGGTGTGGCGGTCCTCAAGATGGTCAATGCTCGGAGCGCCGGCGTAACGCTTACGGTCCAGCCCACCACGGGAGACCTGACCAAGACGGTGGTCGAGGGAAACTGGGGTTTAGGCGAGAGTGTGGTTTCCGGTGAAATTACCCCTGATAGCTTTCTAGTGGACAAAGCCAGCAGATCAATCGTATCATCCACCATCAGCAACAAACCGCGCATGGTGGTATACAAAAAAGACGGCACCGGCATGGTGAGTGTCCCTGCGGAAAAGCAGGATAAACCATGTATTGACGATAGGGAACTTGGAGAAATCGTAAGGATTGCTCTTGAGGTAGAGACCTACTTTGATATGCCCCAGGATATGGAATGGGTTTTTGACGAGGATATGCAATTTCCTGAGAATCTGTTCTGGGTTCAGACAAGACCGGCCAAGTTTTCCGAGAAAAAGGAAGACGATTCCGAATATCTGGCTGAGTTGATGACGCGGATTTTCAAAATGTGAAAAAGGCATCCAACGTTCTTGATTCAAGGAGACAGCCCATGACCATACTATTTACCCAGTACTGGGACGTGAATCCCGGTGAGTATGACGATTACTCCAAATTTATTTCGGAAGAATTTAACCCCGGCCTGGAAAAACTCGATATGAAGGTGGTGGGTGGGTTCTATGTGGCCGTTGGCTCAGGTCCGAGAATCCTGGCCGTGGCCGCCATGCAGAATGGCTCGGGCCTGCTGTCAGCCCTGTCCTCCAGGGAGTACCGGATACTGTCGACCCGGCTTATGAAACACATCTACAACTACGGCAGCAAGGTGTGGATTCCCACCGGCATGTTTCGGGACCAACCCTTCAGCATTCAAACGGGTGCGTCGAAATTCAACCAGTATTACGATATCGTTCCCGGCCTGGAAGAGGAGCACAATGACTTCGTGAGGAACGAAGCCATTCCCATGATGAAGCAGCTGGGAGTTCCGGTAACCCACGGTTGGCGCCTTTCCGTCGGTACGGGCCCCAGGATCCTGGCGGAATGCACGGCCCGGTCCTTCGCGGACATCGCCGGCGCCGTCGATACCGCCGAATACCGGAAGCTTTCCCGCACCTTGAAAAAACGGTACACCACCAACTTCAGCAGCCGTATCCTGTCCCCCACCGGTCGGATTGAAGTGCCGTATCTGATCAAGGGGATGATGAAGGGGTTTTAAAGGGTAGGGTGTTTGTGGTGAATGGTTTTCGGGTGAACAGATCACCGCCGGGCTGAGCGTTCATCAACCCGTTATCGCGCAGGAAAGCGGAAGCGAATGAATCAAGGATCAAACCTTCGTTTGAGCAAATTTCTGCAAAGGACGGGGTTAATCCAGATGTCTTCTCTTTCGCCAATTTGTTGAAAATAGAAGCGAAGTTGCTCCTCGCTGATCAACTGCTTCGCGTGGGCCTCAAGCAAAACTCCCAAAGACCCTATTACCGGTAAGTTGATGCTCCGTGCCAGTTCTCGACCTCGCTCTTCATCCATCAGAAGTAATGCGCTTTTTTCTGAAGCGAGTGCAATCGCGTCTTTTTCGCCTTCATCCAGTTTGGAATCCTGAATCGCAAATGGCATATTGATCTTTTTTACCGGTTTCCACCGCTGTTGAGAAAGAAAGAGTCGGAGGACATGGGCATCTTCAAAGCCGCGACGAATACCGGACTCTACCGTCTCTCTGTATACCGAGGCAGGGAGTTCCACCTGACCGTAAAGCTCTTTAAGCAGGTGCAGGATGTTCAGTTTTGAAAACACCATCAGAGGTCCTGAGTTTGAAACAACCTTTATCGGCATCCGGAAAGTTCCTCTTCCATAGTCCTTAGGCTGAAATCAGGGTCTATGCCGCGCTGTCTGGCTGCTTTGATAAGATCTTGTTTATCTACCCCCGTCTGCTCCGCCACATATCCCAGGGAACCGACATTGTCCCTCAGGAGCTGAAGGGCACGCTCCATACGATATTGGTGTATGCCCAGCCGGATGATTTGTTTCAGTGTCAGTTCTTCATCGGGCAATCCTTTCATCCAGTCGCGGGGTATTTTGACCATAAGTTCTTGTTCCATAATATCCCCCTCCGTTTAAGTAATGAGGATGTTTCCCTATCTGTTGATAAAACAACCTTGACAGTTAGTATAGCACAGATTGGGGGCGATCCTCGCCAATTATCTCCGAAATCCCGGGTATTATTCAAATATCAGTTGATCTCATAGTTGTTCCTTGTATTCGACGCGGATGGCCTCAAGAGGCTTGTTGTTCTTTTCAGAAAAAACAGATTTTCATAATTACCTTTTTCAAAGTTTCTAAATAATGTGCCGGCAAAAAACATTTCCATGAATAAAAATCACTAAATTACTATGTTAAAAAAATATACAGATAGAGCAAAAAAATCAAGCGCTATTTTGGAATGCAGCCTTTTCTATTAAATCTTGTCTTTTAAAGTTGTGTTAATACGGAATTCGATTTTTTAGGTACTATTTTTATAGACGACATCTATGGAAGGGCCATCTGAAAGTTGGGAAATTTAACAAACGCCTCCGAAAGCCGAGCCAGGAACTGGTGGGTGGGTTCTACGTGGCCGTTGGCTCAGGTCCGAGAATCCTGGCCGTGGCTGCCATGCAGAATGGCTTGGGCCTGCTGTCAGCCCTGTCCTCCAGGGAGTACCGGATCCTGTCGACCCGGCTTATGAAACACATCTACAACTACGGTAGCAAGGTGTGGATTCCCACCGGCATGTTTCGGGACCAATCCTTCAGCATTCAAACGGGTGCGTCGAAATTCAACCAGTATTACGATATCCTTCCCGGCCTGGAAGAGGAACACAATGACTTCGTGAGGGATGAAGCCATTCCCATGATGAAGCAGCTGGGAGTTCCGGTAACCCACGGATGGCGCCTTTCCGTCGGTACGGGCCCCAGGACCCTTGCGGAATGCACGGCCCGGTCCTTCGCGGACATCGCCGGCGCCGTCGATACCGCCGAATACCGGAAGCTTTCCCGCACCTTGAAAAAACGGTACACCACCAACTTCAACAGCCGGATCCTGTCCCCCACCGGCCGGATTGAAGTGCCGTATCTGATCAAGGGGATGATGAAGGGGTTTTAAAGGGTAGGGTGTTTTATCTCCCCTACCTTGGCATAATTCTGATTCCTTTTATTCCGTTGGTCATTTAGCTGATGGTTGAATCTATAGTCGCTCCCTTGCCGGCTTCTCATATAACCTGTTCCAGCAACTGTCCGTTTTCTTTCAACCAGGCTTTGGCCTTTTCCATGGTCGGGGCCTGGGCACGGATGATGTTCCAGAATCCGGGGGTGTGGTTGGCCTCGATGAGGTGGGCCAGTTCATGAACGATGGCGTAGTCAACGACAAACATGGGCGCTTTGATCAGGCGCCAGTTGAAATTGACATTGTTGTTCATGGTACAGGAACCCCAGCGATACAGGTTGTCGACTATTTTTACTTTTGAATAGGCCACACCGAGCACGCGGGCGTGATGTTTCACCCTTGGGATGATCTTGGCCTCGGCCCGCTGTATATACCATTCCCGCAAGACCTCCTGTCGTTTTCCAGCGTGGGCGGCAGGGATATAAAAGCGCTGGTTGAATCGAATCTCGGCTAACCCCGTTTTGACCACCTCAATGCGGTAGTGTCGTCCAAGGTAAAGGGCGGATTCACCGTTGACGAGTTCCTTTCCCGGAGGATGGGGCAGATCCCGGTATTTCTGGGGGTGATGCATTTTTCCGTAAATCCATTGCCGTTTTCCCTTCACCACCTGATGGATTTTTTTCTCCGATGTCGATTCCGGTGCATGCACGACCACCGAACGATCCCGTTCGACGGAGATGGTCAGTTTACGGCGCCTGGGCGATCTTACGATGGTGTAATCAAGCTCCATGTCACTCCGCGTACAGGATGGTGTCGTTGTTCTTTTCCGCAATCTCCATAATCCGGGAAATGATATGGGCGCGGTTTTTAATAAGATCGTGAACTTTCGCAAACTCGGGTGCCAGTAAAATTCTCTGAAGGTCCGCTTTGAGTTTGTTGCGGGCCGGGATGCTCTCCCAGAAGCCGGTGAGTTTTAATTCACGTTCCATTACCAGAAAGGTTTTCTGGGTCAAATCCACCATGTGGCTGATTTTATCTTCTTCGGTCATCCAAATAGGATGAGGGGGTTCTCCTGCTACTGACGGCGATGCTTGAGATATGCTATTGTCGCTAGTCCCGAATATTTCCCGCCTGAACATGCGAAACAACGGCATCTGCTTTTTCCGGTGCAGGCCGTAAGTCGGCTCCTTTCGGGCCTTGATGATGCGTTGTCGCAGCTTTTCCAGTTCCTCGTAAATCTTTTTCCAGTTTTTTTGGAAATCCTCCAGAATTTTCTTCAGGGCCTCGGCAAAGGAGGCTTGCAGGTCGGGATCATCATCCAGGTCCACATCAAGATGGTGACGGATGGCGTGCTCGACCTCGGCAGCCTTGGTTTTGGTCCGTTTTCGTTTTCCGACCTGGCTTTCAAAGTCCTGGTCCAGAATCGAGATGGGGGCGACCTTTAGGCCAATCCCTTTGGATTCCAGATACGCATCGGTGATTCCCCTGAGCTTGGGCGGAACTCCTTTCATGCTCAGGCGTTCGTCGCGGAAATGTTTTCCCGCCAATAAGTTGATTTCGGAGAGCAGTTGATAATCCGGCATGAAGTCAAGAGCTTCCTTGGCCGGAAAGACAAGATTGAGGCTTTTGGTGAATTTTTTAAATGTCAGTAGGTACTCGAAGCGCAAGTCTTCATCGTAGAAAAGATCGAAAAAGACGTCATGATCGTTGAGGTCGGTCAGCCCATGCTTTTCAAAAAACGCCATAATTGCCCGATGGATGTCCCGCAAATTATTCAGCTCTTTTTCTGGAAAGCTCAGAGCATCGAGAACGTCCTTTTGTTCGCGCTCGTCGGAGATTTCAATGGCCTTTTTCAGGTGATGGCCGATGCCGACGTAATCGACCACAAACCCCTTGTCCTTTCCCTCGCCGCCAATCCGGTTCACCCGGGCGATGGCTTGGAGCAGATTGTGGGCAACGATCACCTTGTCGAGATACATCACTTGCTCCACCGGAGCATCGAAACCGGTGAGCAGCATGTCCCGGACGATGACGATGCCCATGTCGCCGGTGACCCCCTCATCTTCGCCGTCAAAAGGAAGCTTGAAGCTCTTGATGCTCGTTTCATGTTTTGACTTGTCCGCATGCGCTTTGAGGTGCGGCAGGTCGTTATGTCCGCCGGAGATGATCACATCGGTTTGCATCTTTTTAAGCCGGTCCAGATCGATGCTGTTCGGATTGTCTTTTTCAAGGGCGGTTATGGCATCCAACAGTGCCGCATCGAGATAGGTTTTGTACCGCACGGCCGCTTCCCGTGAGACGGCCACCACCTGGGCCTTGTAACCGTTGGGGAAGACGTGGGTCAGGTAGTGTTTCACCATATCCCCGGCCTTGGCCTCAATGGTGGATTTGGCTTCGAGATAAGCATCACGGGATCCGTAACCGAGGATCTCCAGGCGCTCTTGCAGGTTGTATTCGCTGAACACATCGGCAAAGGCGGTATCCATTCCTGTCTGATCGGCCACTTCGGCGTTGTGGGTGCGGCCTTCATAGACAATTTCCAGGGTCACGCCGTCCTCGATGGATTGGCGCATGGTGTATTTGTCGATATAATCGCCAAAGACCCGCTCGGTCTTGTCGATGGGAGTACCGGTGTAGCCGATGCGGGCCGCATTAGGTATCCCTTTATCCAGATTGGCCCCCAGCATGGCGTACTGGGAACGGTGGGCCTCGTCAGTCATCACCAGGATATGGGGGCTGGCATTTAACTCCGGAAAGGTCTGCGTCAAGTCCGTCTCTCGGAATTTGTGGATCATGGCCATCACCAGATCCGAAGAATCCGAGCGCAAGAGTTCTTTCAGTGTACGGATGCTGTCGGCCACTTTCACGGAAAAGCCGATACTCTGACTGGTTTCCGAAAGCTGCTGCTCCAATTGGGTTCGGTCGGTGACAAAGACCACTTTCCATTTGGACAATGTCGAATGGCGATACATCTCCCGCACCATGAACATCATGGTCAGCGACTTCCCCGATCCCTGGGTGTGCCAGATGATGCCACTACGCTCGCGCGGGTTGCGGCCCTCAAGCAATCGCTTTACTGCCAGCTTAACGGCGCGAAACTGCTGATAGCGGCCCACGATCTTGATGGTCTCGCCTTTATCGTTGGTGGAAAACAGGGTAAAGGTGCGGATCAAATCGAGCAGGTTGTCGCGGTCGAGCATGCCGGCCACCAGGCGCTGTTGGTCGTTGGGTCCACCGGCGCCGTGTTCCAGATCCTCAACGGTCCACGGATAGGGATCTGCCCAGCGGAAGAACTGCCGCTCGCTGTGGGTGGTGATGGTGCCGAACTTGGCCTCCTGGCGACAGGTGGCAACAACGAACTGGTTGTAATAAAACAGCGGCCCGCTGCCTTCGCCTTTGGCCCCTCGTTGCTCGCTGTAACGGAGCATCTGGTCGATGGCTTCGACCGTGGGTTCTTTGACCTTGGGAGATTTGCACTCGATTACCACAACCGGTAGGCCGTTTAAGAAAAGTACGATATCCGGGATGATATGGTGTTCGGTGCCCAGGATGCGCACTTTGAACTGACAGACCGCAACAAAGCGGTTGTTATCCCGGTGTTTGAAATCAATAAAGCGCACCGTGGGGCTCTTTTCGCCCGTTTTTCGGTTTTCGCTGATGCTGGTGTTTTCAAGCAGCAAGTTCAAGACATGGCGGTTATTCTCGATAAGTCCGGTGCCGGGAAAGGCGGCAGTAAGCTGCTTGACCACATCTTCCACCTGATCATCTTCCAGCCAGTCGTTGATGACCTTGAGCTGCTCGCGCAGCACCGGCAGCATCACCACCTCGGTAAATGTGTCACGATAAGTCGCGCAGGGATGCTGTTTGTTGTCCAGGTCGATGATTTCCCAACCGAGTCCCGCGAGCTGATCGAGAAGGGGTTTTTCGACGTGGTTGCGTTCGTCAAGTTTGATGTGCTGCGGTGTATTGGTTTGGGTCATACGATCCACCTTTCCGTGGTGTAGCCATAGACAGGTTCACGAATTATGGCTGGACGCGCCGTTTTACCCCCGCCAAAATTCAGACGATCAGATCCCCATTCAATTGGATTGGCGTGGATGTATTCCCGAATTCGGCCCGATTCCATTTCATTGCGAACAATGTGTTCCCAATAATTGCGTTGCCATAATTTACCGGGAAATGATGGCCAACCCGATTGTTTCATACCATCGGCATATCGTTTGGTGGTCATGGTTTTAAATCGATGCACCATATCACCCAATGACAACGTATTCCCGGTATCCCCCGTAGGGGCAGGCCCCTGTGCCTGCCCGGACCCCTGTGCCTGCCCTGATACATCAGGGCAACCACAGGGGGTTGCCCCTACGGCAACGATAACAATGATGCCGTGAATGTGATTGGGCATGACGGTAAATTCATCAATATCGATTCCGTCATAATGAAATGGGATTTCGTCCCAACTTGTTTGAACCATGTTGCCCGCATGGTTTGATACCATTTTTTGGTCCACAATTTCCCCGAACATGCATTCCCGATTGGGTTCAGATGCACCGTTCATGCCTTTTTCTTTCGCTTCGCATTCTTCGCGTCTTCGCGTGCGACCTTTCCCGGTTTGGGTAGTTTTTTCACGGCGTGCTCAAAGTGCTTTTCCACGGGTGAGGGCCGGTTGATTCGAAGGGCACGGTGTTTTTCATATTCGATCTGTGCCCGTTCTACGGCCTCTTCATGTGAAATCATACCCGCATGGGTGAGCAGCTCCCGTCCGCTCAATTTGAGAAAATCATCGAGCTTGGCGATCCAGTCTTCCATATACATCGGTTTTCGGTCGAGGGCCTGAAGCTCGGCAAATTCCAGGTAGGCGGTGACGATGCGATTGAGGGTGTCGAGTTCTTCCGGTATCAAATAATTCTTGGCGATCACCGCTTCGCTTTTGCTCGGTCGGCTTCCCACCCAATTCGTGAGCCCCATGTTTTCTTGCTCGGCATTCGCGCGTTGATACACGACTTCCGCCGCCGTCTGGGCATGGGCGGCCCAATGCATCTTGTTTTGCACGGTTGCGAAGAAACGCTGGGAGGCATCCGCCCGAGGATCATAGTCGATACTGGTGGCATAAATATCCAGCACCTTACGCCAGAACACCTTTTCCGCGGAACGAATGTCCCGGATGCGCGCCAGTAGTTCATCGAAATAGTTCCCGCCGCCGGCTTGCTTCAGCCGGTCGTCATCCATGGTAAACCCCTTGACGATAAACTCCCGCAGTCTCTGGGTGGCCCAGATACGAAACTGGGTGCCCCGATGGGACTTGACCCGGTAACCGACGGAAATGATTACATCGAGATTGAAATAATCGACCTGATAGCTTTTACCATCAGCGGCAGTTGTTGCAAAATTTGCAACAACTGATCCCCTCACCAGTTCGCCTTCGTCAAAAAGATTTTTAATATGCCGGGAGATGACCGACTTATCCCGTTGAAACAACTCAGCCAGTTGATTGAGGGAAAGCCAGCAGGTCTCACCGCGAAAGGCTACTTCCAACCGTGTTTGACCGTCCTCGGTCTGGTAGAGGAGGAATTCGGCTGGTTCGGGTTGCTTTCGCAATTTATCGCTCATCACGCAGATCCCTCCTGTTTTCAAGCAGCGGGGTGACGCGCACCTTGCCGGTGAGCAGGTCTTGCATGAGGGCTGTTTTGAGGGAGCGGAGTTTGCCCGCGTGTCTTTCATAGCATCTTCGTAAGCAATCGTGTTTTTCAAATTTTTCGCCGATTACAGTTTGCTCGGATTCTTTTTTTGGGAACGCTAATGTAATTCTTCGAAGATTCCCGAGCGTGATTTCCATGAAGGTAGTGCCCTTCAGATCTATTCTAATTTCACTCTGCACTTTAGATGAGCGCATAGCCCACAAGAGAAATTTAGAGTCAATGGATTCCTTTGCCGAAATCTTAGCTGTTCCTTGCGTTAGATTCGCCCCATCAAGCTCTTCTGTAACCGGAAGGACTTTCCCAACAGTCGCACGGAGAGCAAACACGATGTCGCCATAATGGACTGTCGAACGCTTGTAAGATTCTGCGATTTGTTTCGAAGTCCTGAGTAAATTCTTGAGGCCAATAGCATCACCGGCCATGTCACCTGTTCTTATATATGGGACACCGTTCTCAATGTGTGGTCCTGCCTGAACGATTCCATAGGTTATATCTTCATCAACCAGATCGCTCAATGCTTTCACCTCCCACTCCACCGGAATCCGTCCCAGCGGCGAGTCTTTAAATTGATGGGTTTGTTCGGAACGGAGGTTGCCGTGTTCGTCGATGCTGCGGGTGAGGAGGTCCTGCATCAGGCCGGTCTTGATGCGCTGCTGCTTGGCAATCAGCGCCTCGCTCTGTTCAATGGCCCGATCCACCGTCGATAGGATTTCGGCGATTTTGGATTGTTCGGGTTTGAATATTGGGATGTCAAGCACCAGTTCCTTAAGAGTTGTCTGATTAATTGACGCTTGATTTATGGCTTGAGTTGCCATTTTTTCAAACCAAGGTTTGGTGCTCGTTAATTTGTAATATAGGAATTGTGCGTCTACATCATCCACAGCACGGAAGACCAGTAGATTCATACCATGAAATAGAAAAATACCAGCCTTTACTTGAGCGGTTTTTCCGATGTGCTTTAGACTATTTATATTGCTAAATAAGATGTCGCCATCTTTTAGCAAATAAGAATTCGGAATTGAATCAACGAACCCTACTTTTTCGAGATCAACAACGCCATTAGAAATCGTCTCAATTCTTGAAACTGGAAAACTGGTGACTCGTCCAACTTGTTGCCCGGAGTACCCGTTTCGGATTAAGGACAATAAACTGCCAAAATGTACTTGATCCCATCCTTCGACATCGTTCATCCCAAATACCCCAATCCTTTCAAAAACCCGTCCAGTGTCTTCAGGGTTTCAGCCCGCTTACGTTCCAGTTCGCGGCTGGAGATGGCGTATTTATCCCAGAGCTTTTCCACCGTAGCGATGAGGCGCCGTTTTTCGGTATTGAGGTAGCGCCTGAGTTCGTTGGTCACCAGATCGTAAATCTTTTTCAGGATGAGCTCTCGGGCCTCGGCCTCGGTGAGTTGACCACCGATGGCCGCGAGAATGGCGTCAGTTTTGGCCAGGCGCGCGGTTAGAGCGGCTTTGTCCTTGTTCAGGGCGGCGATTTTTCGCTTGTCGGTCTTTTTGCCGGGGTCGAGATCGGCCAGTTGGGTGTCCACTTGCCGGATCAGCTCACGGCTTTCGGCCTTGAACTCGTCGCCACCGAGGCGTTTGAGTTGGAGTTTGAGCGTCAGTTCGTCGGTTTTTGTTTTGAGGTCGGCCTTGGCATCCTTGATGCGATTTTCGATGGTCTTGATTGCCCTGTCCTGGCCCTGGAGGTTTTTTAGCTCCTTGCGGGCCGAGGCGCCAGCGCTCTCCTTGAGGTCGTCGATGAGTTCCTTGAGAGCCTTCTTGATGACGGCGGTGGTGATTTCCTGGTCTTCTTCCGGCTCAAAGCCGGCGACTTCCCGGGCGGTTTCCACGGCTTCGGCCAGTTCGCTTTGGGCCTCGCTGATTTGAGACTGCAAAGCATCGATGGCATCGGCCTCAGCATGGAAAAAGGCGGCAATTAGATAATCGTCAGGAATCAGGCTGTGATGCCAGCCGGTGGAGGTGATGGTTTTCAAATCGTAGCGGATTTGCTGCCACCAGTTGACAAAGATCCCGGCGCTTTGAAATTCGTCCAATACGGACAAGGGAATGAGCTTATCCTTTAAGGTGGTCAGCAGTTCGTGGCGGACATCGGGCATTTTCCTGCCGCCGTTCCGGGCATGGCGCAGTTGCCCAAAATCATCCCGGGCAATGGACCACCATGCCGCCAGGGTCTCTTGGTGGGCGGCAAGGGTTTGGTTGAGGGCCGGATCGGTTTCCAAGGTCGCTTTGATGGTGGGTTTGGCGTCGATCTCCGGAACGAAAGAGAGATACCCCGGACGTTCGCTTTGAAACAGGGTGACGGATTGGATATTGAATTTGGCAAAGTCGGCTTGTCGAGCGACAACCTCAGCCTCGGGCACGCCGCCGATGAGGTGGGCCTGCACATCCTCCGGCTCCGGATCAGGCGTGTTGTCCACATAGCGGCGGATGTTGAGGTTGTAATCGTGGGTCTCGACGATCTCGGTCTTGTCCACCAGGCGGCTGTACTTGGGAATCTCCCGTTTGTGGGTAAAGACGAAATCAATTTTCTCGATATCTTCAGGGCGCAGCTTGTTTTGGGCCTTGCCTTCGGCGTATTCGCGGTCGGCGTTGATGAACAGCACTTTGTCGTGCAGGGCGTCGGGCTTGTTCTTGTTGGCCACAATCACGCAGGCGGGAATGCCGGTGCCGTAAAAAAGCCCGGGCGGCAGGCTGATGATGGCCTCGATCACATCGTCGTTGATGAAAATCTCGCGAATGAGCTTTTCCTTGCCGCCCCGAAAGAGCACACCGTGGGGCATAATGGTGGCCATGTGACCATCGGATTTGAGGCTGGCCAGCATGTGCTGGACGAACATGAGATCGGCCTTCTTGCCGGTCTCGGGGCACCATTCACGAAAGCGATGGGGAAATTTCAGCGTGGCTCGACTGTAGTTCTGGGAGAACGGCGGATTGGCCAGAACCCGGTCGAACTTTCGGATTTGTCCGTTTTCCAGAATCAGGGGATCCTCCAGGGTGTCCCCGTTTTCAATGGTAAAACGGGTGATGTTGTGGAGGATCATGTTCATATTACAGATGGACCAGACCGTACCGTTGGAGTCCTGCCCGTAAAGGGCCAGATCGTTAGAATCCTGTCCCTGCTCCTCCACGTACTGGTGGGACTGAATGAGAAAGCCGCCCGAACCGGCGGTGGGGTCGTAGATTTCATTACCCGCTTCGGGCTTGGTGATCTGCACCAGCAGCCGGACCACCTCGGTGGGGGTGTAGAATTCACCGCCTTTCTTGCCCGCGCTGTCGGCAAAGAACTTGATCAGGTATTCATAGGCCGCGCCCAGCAGATCGGGGAACTCGAAGTTGTCGTTTACCAGGATAAACTGGGGCTGGTTGAAGTGGTCGAGCAGGTCCTTCCACTTCTGGTCGGGAATCTTGGTCTTGCCTTTGACGGCATTGAAATCGATGTTGTTTTTCAGCACTCCGGCCAAGGCATCGTTTTCGTCTTCCACGGCGGCGATGGCTTTGTTGAGCATATTGCCGATGTCGTGCTTCAGATGCTTGAGCGGTGGGACTTCGTCGCCGTTTTCATCGATCCATGACGCCTGCCAGCGGGCGCGGATGGGGACGAAAAAGGTTTCACCATAGGAAGTTTTGTCTTCAAGCAGCTCCCTTAGAAGCTTGGGGTCTCTAAGGTGGCCAAAGTCTTTTTTACGAAGCTTCTCCCTCTGGCGGTCGAATTCATCGGACAGGCGTTTTATAAAGAGCATCCCGAAAATAAATTCCTTGAACTCCGAGGCGTCCATTTTGCCGCGTAAAATATCGGCTGCTTTGAATAAAAACGATTCAAGCTGGGAGAGGGTTATTTTTTCAGATTTCATTCAATTATCCTATCAGATGAAGTCAGGGGAGGCGGTGTCAAACGGGAGCATACGCTCGAATCCATTTACATTCAAGCAATAGTTACATTGTCATTACGGATGAGTTCAAAATGAAAGAAGTATTTCAATTGGCCGGCTGGAAGCCTCTGCCTGATCATGGGGGTGATGAAGGGTGTTTGCGATGAAGGGTTTACGGGTGAACAGATCTCCGCCGGACTGGGTATGCGGCTAAACAAAGGTTGCCGGCTCAACATGGAATCTATCAGCCAAAGCCCTGATGTGTTGAAGATTCATTGATCTTTTCCCATTGAGTATCTCCGAAACGGAAGATTTTCCACCAAGCACCCCGACCAAGTCTTTTTGCTTGAGATTATTCTGTTCCATGAGGAACTTAAGAACTTCCACGCCTTGTCCCTTTTTCACCGGAAAATTCTCTTCCTCATAATGTGCAATCAGGACCGTGAGCGTTTCCGCATAATCCGCCAGAGGGCCTGTCTCTTCATCAAAGACGACCTCCATTGACTTGAGCGCCTTCTCGTATTCGTTTTTATTTCCGATAACCTTCAGAGGATAGAGATCTTTGGAAGTCATTAGATCTACGGCCGGCATTTTGGGTCCTCCTTCAGTTCTAGTTTGTCATATTCTTTGTGGGTTAACAAATACTTAATCCACATTCTCTGGGCCACAAAATTGACCCTGACAACCAATCTATATTTTCCGCCTCCGATATTAAAAATAATACATTTATTTACTATGTCGGCTGTGCCGAATGTCTTTTTCAAATCGGAGAAACTGGTATAAGTATTTTTTCTGCATATGGCCCACCATCTGTCAACAGGCATTCCGGCGTCAGGGTATTTCAGCCCAAAATCAAGCAGTGTTTTACGGGCGATGACATGCATATAAATTCGTTACACGATGGGGTTCGGCATGTCAATGAAAAAGTTCTGAAAAACAGAACTTAGAAAGCAGTCTTTTGTGAACTGAATTCGTCTCGGTAGAATTCAACACCCGCCTTAAAGACCCGCATTTGTCAGAGACTACAAATTAATGCTACAGAAGTGAAAATGGATTGTAAATCGGGAGATTTCTGATTTTACTGTAGGAAACTTTCTTACACAAAAGATGAGGTGAGGTGATAAGACACCTTTTCCCAGTGACGGGCATAGAGAAAATGGGAGAGGTCTTGAATCCTTAGGGAAACACCCTTAAATCCCTTTTACCTCGAGTTCCAGAGACCCACGTTTATCTTGATCTAACCCTTGAATTGATCTACTGTGAAGCTTCAAACCATTTAGAGAATCACTTATGCTCGTTAATCGAAAATACACATTGCCGGACGGCTACAATAAACAAAATTTAATCAAAGAAATGGCCGATCACTATACCATCAAAAAAGAGCCTGCCGTTTCCGAGCGCTTGACCATTTACGATACCTTTGATTGGCGTCTATTTAACAAGTCACTCTTTTTATATGAATGCGGAAACAGGCTTTTTTTGCGCAAATTGAAAAAAAACGAGATGATGCTTAGCGCCGAAATCAGCACTTTTCCTGTTTTCATATGGGACTTTCCAGAAGGTGAATTAAAGCGCCTTTTGGCACCCGTTATAAAAATGCGCGCGCTTATTGATCTTGTTGCGTTGAAATCCCTATCGATCCCCTATCGCATTCTAAATGCGGATAAAAAAACAGTGGCCCGTTTGACCTACGAAGAATTTCGAATATCCAGTAAAAAGAATGCCCCGGTCCTGACAACGCATTTAGGGCTGAAGCCCATTAGAGGATACCCTAAATACGCGTATGATCTGGCCAAACGAATCGAAGCCGCTGAGTTTACGTTGAGTAAAGCAGACGATTTATACTTTAATGCATTGGCGGTCGCGGGCAGGAAGCCGGGCAGTTATACCTCAAGCGTTGACCTTCAATTCGACCCTGACATGCTCTCTGATAAAGCCGCAAAAGTCTTATTGCGTTTTTTGGTGCAGGTTATGCGGATCAACGAAGCCAATATTAAAAAAGACCTGGATACGGAATTCTTACATGATTTCCGGGTGGCCATTCGCAGGACCCGCTCCGCCTTGGGCCAAATTAGATATGTGTTTCCAACCAAAATAACTGATCGATTCAGGAAAGATTTTGCTTTTGTGGGAAAACTCTCCAACGAGCTGCGAGACCTGGACGTCTACCTGTTATATGAAGAAAAATACAAAAGTATGCTTCCCCCGATTTTACGAAATGACATAGAACCTTTATTTGACCATTTACGGAAAAAAAGATCAAAGGCCTTTCTGAAGTTCATAGGCGGTTTACAGGGTAAAAAATATGCAAAGATTTTGAAAGATTGGGAGGCTTTTTTGAAAAAGCCGGAAAGGGATTCAGACAATGCATCCAATGCGAAGCGCCCCGTAATTGATCTGGCGCGCGACCGAATCTATAAAAAGTACCGGAATGTTGTGAAGATTGGCAGCCAAATAATAGAAAATACTGAAGATGAGGCTCTGCACGTTCTCAGAATTCATTGTAAGAAACTGCGGTACTTGATCGAGTTCTTCTCCAGTTTGTTTCCCCGCAAGAAAATTAAAATCTTGATTCATCAATTGAAAAAATTACAGGGAAATTTGGGGGACTTTAACGATCTCTCTGTTCAGAGAGAATATCTCCTGAACGTTATTGAAGAATTGCCTATATCCCATCCACAGTCAAAAAAAGCCCTTGTGGCCGTTGGCAGTTTAATCGGCACCTTGGAAAAGGAACAGCAGAATGTTAAAGACGCATTTGCCAAAACCTTCACCGACTTTGCTTCGCCTGCAAATCGAGGGCTATTTCGAGAACTGTTCGCTTAAACGGCATAAGAGGTAGTTTGATGACAACACTGGCAATTTACAGTAACAAAGGCGGGGTGGGTAAGACTGCCACGGCGGTAAACCTGTCTTATCTGGCAGCGCGAACAGGCGCGAAAACGCTCATATGCGATTTGGATCCGCAAAGTTCCGCAACCTACTATTTTCGCGTAAAACCCAAATTGAAATCCGGCGCAAAAGGATTTGTTAAAGGCGGCAAACAGGTTAACAGGAGTATTAAAGGTACGGATTATGAAAATCTGGATCTGCTTCCGGCAGATTTTTCACTGCGCCATTTAGACGTTACCTTTGACAAATTGAAGCGTTCCAAAAAACGACTCAGGAAGATTCTAAGCCCTTTTAAAGCTGAATACGACTTTGTTTTCCTGGACTGTCCGGTTTCTATCAGCATTCTGGGCGAGAACATTCTAAACGCCGTTGACACCGTACTGGTGCCAATAATTCCGACGACACTGTCTGTACGAACCTATCGGCAATTGCTCTCTTTTTGCAATAAGAACAACTATGATACCGGCAATATTTACACCTTTTTTTCCATGGTAGATCGACGAAAAAAAATGCACCGTGAAATCATCGCCACTGTTTCAAAAGCGTATGACGGTGTTTTGCCGTGCTTTATCCCTTATTTGGCCGAGATCGAGAAAATGGGGATCCACCGTGCGCCGGTTGGAGAGTTTTCACCAGGGTCTGTGGCTTCAAAATCATATCAAATCCTGTGGGACAAATTTCAAGAAACCATACAACCTTCTGAGAGACGGAAGTAAGGAAGATCCAAAAATACATAAAGTGAGAATCCATGGGCAAGGAAATCGAAAGAAAGTTTTTGGTCAAAGGCGTCACCTGGCGCGAAGCAAAGGGGGCGATGATCCGGCAGGGCTATTTAAACAGCGCAAAAGAAAGAAATGTGCGGGTGCGCATTATTGAAGACAAAGCCTACCTAACCATAAAGGGAATAGCGGTTGGAGCATCTCGCTTGGAATTTGAATATGAGGTTCCCTATAAGGACGCTGCTGAACTGCTGGAAATCTGTGAGAAACCGTTGATTGAAAAGAGGCGTTATAGGGTGCGGGAAGGCGGATTTGTTTGGGAAGTTGATGAATTCTTTGGGGAAAACGAGGGTTTAATCGTTGCTGAACTGGAGTTGGAGAGCGAAGATCAAGCGTTCCATAAGCCCGATTGGGTAGGGGATGAGGTAACCGGAGACACCCGATATTTCAATTCCAACCTGATAAGAAATCCTTATACAAATTGGTCTTGATTTAAGTCTTCGGCTCACGGATGCACAAACCGGGCTGCAAAGTATTTTCAATCCTGATGGGTGAAAGTTAATTTTAAGGGAGGACAAAATGGCTAAGAAAGATAAAAAGGTGAAGCGGCTCTGCAAATGGAAGGAAGAGGATATCACTGAGAAATTTGAGAAATTTGTGGATATCGTAAGAAAACCAACATTCGTATGCAAAAAGTGCGGCCGGGTGGCAGACAATAAAAAACTGTTGCATAAACCTTCTGAAATAATATAATATTTCTTAAAAATTGGGTTTATCGGTAAGAACAAAAGCTCACTCATCTATCCTCGGAAAAATTTACTGAAAAAGGTTTATTGAATACCCATGAAAACCCTTTATCTGGTGAGACATGCCAAATCAAGCTGGAAATATTCTGATTTGGATGATTTTGAAAGACCCCTGAACAAACGAGGGCATAAAAACGCTCCTTTCATGGGCAAAGTTCTCAAAAAATTAAAGGTGGCACCAGGCCTCATCATATCCAGCCCGGCAAACAGAGCGGCCATGACCGCACGGATTATTGCCGCGGCAATCAATTACCCTCTTAAAGATATTCGTTATAGTGCAGCCCTTTATGAGCTTAGCAAAAATGCCTTAACTCACATCGTTAAACAAATTGATGATTCCGTGAATAAGGCCATGGTCGTCGGCCATAACCCGACTATAAATGGGTTGGCCAATTACGTCGGTGATCAGCCTGTGGGCAATATCCCAACCTGCGGCGTATTTTGCGTGGTGTTAGGTATCTCATCTTGGACAAAAATTAGTGAACATTGCGGAAAATTGAAATTCTTTGAGTTTCCCAAGAAGCATACTTCATGATTATTAATGCACCGGTTCAATGAATGCACCGGCAAACCAAGAAAAAGGGGGAGGGCACCATGGCAGAAGCAAAAGAGGCGGAAAAGAAAGAGGAACAGAAGAAAACTGAGGAAACCGAAATAAAGTTACCAAAGGAAAATAAGAAGGCCGAAAAGGAAGAAAAGAAAGATAAGGCCAAGAAAAAAGATAAAAAGAAAGATAAAAAAGATAAGGCTAAGAAAAAGGATAAAAAGAAAGATAAAAAGAAAGATAAGGCTGAGAAAAAGGATAAAAAGAAAGAGAAAAAAGAAAAGGGTAAGAAAAAAGATAAAAAGAAAGCCAAAAAAAAAGGAAAAAAGGGCGGTAAAAAGAAATAGCGGTTATGCCGAAAAGCATGAAATCAAAGGGCAACCTGGGGCAATGCGCCAGGTTGCCCTTTTTTACCGATGCCGGAAATATGACCGTCCGTCAATGGCTCACGGGTTCAAAAAGTTCGTAAAAGGTTCTTTCTCCGATCAGAGAATCCACTTCCCCCTGAATGTCTCTTCTTTCTTTACTTTGTAACCAGTTCTTCCAATCGTCAACCGTTTCCCATTTACTAAAAACCAGGTATTTGTCGGGATCATCAAGGCTTCTCAATGTCTCGCCGGAAATATAGCCGGGTTGTTTTTCCGCAAGAGAACGGAGTTCAGTGAGAAGCGGGAACAGTGCTTCGGGCTTATCCGTCTCCCATTTGCGTTTAATGATAACTTGAATCGGCATAGTGCCCTCCTCATTTCTACTCACTTTAAAATCAAATTGACCTAAATATCCAAACCGTGCTCATTAACATGAATTATCCCGGTAATTCCACTCCCGTCATTAAATGATCTTCCATGAATCTGATTTCATTGATGCCCGATACCACGACCTCGGGATCAATACTGAGTTCCTCTGCGGGGATCTTGCCGTTATACTCGACTCTGGACAGAATATGTTTGATGCAGTTGAGTCTTGCCTTCTTTTTGTTGTCGGAACGGATGATGGTCCATGCAGAAATGGATCGGTTCGTTTCATTGAGCATCTGGAATTTTCTAACCGTATAATCATCCCACATTTGTTGCGCCTCTCTATCAACCGGAGAGATCTTGTATTGTTTCAGAGGGTCGGTTTCTCTAGATATAAACCGGCGAAGCTGTTCCTCTTTTGAAACAGAGAAAAAGAACTTAAACAAGGTAATTCCGTTCTTTACCAGCATTGACTCCAGCATGGGTGTGTCTTTCAAAAAGCGCTTATTCTCTTCATCGGTGCAGAAACCCATGGTCGGTTCAACCATGGCGCGATTGTACCAGCTGCGATCAAAAAGCACAATCTCCCCCCCGGATGGGAGTTGTTGAATATATCTCTGAAAATACCACTGCGTCTTTTCCCTGTCGCTGGGTTTCAGAAGTGCCACAACCCGAGCACCCCTTGGATTCAAATGCTCAATAATCCTTTTTATGGTCCCACCCTTACCGGCGGCATCCCGACCTTCAAATAGCATCAATACACGCTGTTCGTTGGCAATGACATGCTTTTGCCATTTCAAAAGCTCGATTTGCAGCTTATGCAACTCCTCTTCGTATTCAAGGGTGAATTTTTTGACCCAAATGGACTCGCGATTCTTCTTTTTTCCCTTGTCTTTGTTTTTAAAGGCCGTGTGTTCGGATAACTTCTTCTTAGGCTTTTTGGGTTTCTTCTTGACCTTTTCATCTATTTCATTGCTTGAAACATCTTTTTCAATGGGAATTTGATTAGTGTCTTTCGTTTTTGACCCTTTGGATTTCATTTTACTTTTTTTTGACATTTTCCCCCCATACTGGTAATTGGATATGGTTTGTTGTTTGGGATTTGGTATTTTCCAGTTGATCAGGGTTCGGGTTTAGCGGACCATATGAGAGAGCATTATCGGTCCGGGGGTGCCGGCATCATGCCAGAGATTTACCATATTTTTTTACCTGTTTTACCATTAATTTTAATTCCTTGTTTCCCGGAACCACAATATCCGGATCCGTGGCAAAATTCAGTTTGCGGCTTCTGCCTTTGTAGCGAACGGAATTGAGGATCACCTTCATGGTTTCGCGTCGGGCCAGATGCTTATCGTCGGATCGGATGATGTACCACGGCGCTTTTTTAGTATGCGTCTTTTTCAACAGGATATATTTCTTCTCGGTAAAATCGTCCCATACTTCCTGGGCCTGCAAATCCACTTCGGAAAGCTTCCACTGCCTTAACGGATCCTTCTTTCTTCTTTTGAAGCGTCTGGCCTGTTCTTTTTTGGTCACCGAAAAATAGAGTTTTAGGAGGATGGTCCGGCCGCCATCTTCAATGAAATTATTTTCGTAGGTTACGACTTTTTTCATGAATCGCCTGTATTGGGCGGCAGTACAAAATCCCATTACCGGTTCAACCATGGCGCGATTGTACCAGCTTCTGTCAAACAAAACGATCTCGCCGGCATGGGGGAACTGTTCGACATATCGTTTAATATGGAGCTCTGTTTTCTGGTGGTCACTCGGTTTGCCCAAAGCAACCACACGATACCTCTTTTCATTCATATACCGGGTAATCCGCCGGATTGTACCGCCTTTGCCGGAGGCATCCCGGCCGTCAAACAAAATAACCATCTTCTTTTTGGTCTTCTCCAGATGGCGCTGCAGCTTTATCAGTTCCGCCTGGTAGGGTTTCAACTCTTCTGAATTGTAGTATTTCTCCAGTACCGCCTGGACGATTTCTTCTTTATCCTTCTTATTTAATACTTTGAGGATTTTTCGAATCCTTTTGTCAGGAGTGCTGGATTTGATTTTCGATTCGACTTTTCTTACAACACCTCTGATCTGCGCTGTCGAATTTGCCACTTTCCTTTGTGAATCCTTTTTCTTATTCTTTTTTTGTCCGTCAGGTTTCATGGCATCTCCAATCAATTTAATTTCTGTCCTGTTTGAAACATTTCTGAATAAATATCCGGCAGGTGATTATCTTTCAGGCTTTTGACAACCTCTTCTACCCGATAGGGGATGCGAAAATGCTTAACGCTTATTTTCTCTGAAGATACCTCAAGGATTGCAAAAGAAGCCCGTGGATCTCCGTCAAACATCCGCCCCACACTCCCCGGATTGATGAAATGAACCCCGTCAACAATTTTATGATACGGCACATGAGAATGTCCCATAATGTGAATGTGATACGGTGAGTCGCTTGCCAGTTCAATAAAACGGCCATCGGGAGCATCCGGAAATAGGGCTTCATCCGCATCATCGAAGGTTCCATGAAAGACGCCGATTTGAATCGCACCTAAACTCAAATCCGCTTGCTTCGGCAAGGACTTCAAATATTCTATGTTATCAGGAAGCAGCTTTTCAGACGTCCAGAAGTACATGACCCGTTTTTCCTTTTTTTTGGGTCTTCTTAGCTTTTTGCCCTTTAAGATCCTTAAGATTCGCCGGTCCGTATTGCCAAGGATGCAGATGACTTTTTTTCTTTGACGAAACCATTTGATCGTCTCATTGGGAAATGTGCTGTAAACCGTAAAATCACCGGTATTGATGATGAAATCGAACCGATCCGGACGGAACTGTTGTACAACAGCCTTAAAGGCCGGATAATTTGCATGAATATCGCCCAGCAACAGTATCTTTTTCATGATAGTGCTTCGTCGCCAACACTTTTTTACCCCTGAAACCCGAAACCCCGAATAAATGCTTTAATTTAGGAAAACGTCTCCCGGAGCTTTTTGGAAAAAGCCTTGATTTCCTGGATTATTTTTTCATAGTTCTTCTTTTTTGGCTTTTTCCCTTTACTTTTCAACATGCCACTCAGCGCGTCGGCATTCCTGATAATATCTTCCTTAACCTCTTTTGAAAGGTTGCCCGCTATTTGATCCAGATCCTTAAGACGGGATTTGAGTTTGTTGGATTTGATTTTCAATTCAATATAGGGTTCCAGATATTTCTTTTTTCCCAAAGGCTTTAAACTTTCCCTGGCCTTCTTTAAACGCTTATTCAGTACTTTTACTCGTTTGCTCAAATTCCCATTGATGCCAACGATCCCTTTTTCATCGCCAGGCGTGGCCTTTTCAGAAAACTGTTCAGGCATTGTCCCATAATATTCAGTCACGGCATCCTTGATTTGCTTTGCATAATGTTCGCCGATGGATTCGATCTCCATCAGTTTTTCCACCGGCGTTTCATCAAGTTGCTTGATGGTGGTGATCCCATGCTTGTTGAGCAATTTCATGCGTGACGGACCGATGTGTTTAAACTGAGTCAGGTCGTTTTTTTTCATGGCAATCTCCTTGGTGACTTATTTCCTGGAACCTTTTCAAAACAAAGAAAAAGCGGAGCATTGAAACGGGATTCTCATGATTACAGGGGGATTTCAGTGTTTCAACTTTAGACCCTGGAAAAGTTTATATCACGCAAAGCCGCAAAGGCGCCAATAAATTCGAAAAAACCGTTTCTAGAGCTTTTCGGCTTGGCGCCTGCGTGAGACTTTTTGGGTTGCGGCTCCGCCGCCTTTGGCTATTCCGCGGCCATTTTTTTGTAAAACGCGTAGTATTCATAACCCGCAACAGCCGCCGAAAAAAAGGCCAGCAGACTCAAGACCAGAAGTATCACACGAAGCCTCATTTCCGGCGTCTTCCTCCTTCCTCAGGTTTTGAATGTTTCTCAGGGTTTTTCTTCATCGTATTTCATTTTCTGGTACTGTCAACAATTATGTGTAAAATTCTTTGCCGCCGATTTTGCCTCATGGCGCTTTCGTTTTGAAGTGGATTGCATAATCTGTTAATGTCAATCATGAAACGCGATGCCCATGATCAAAATGGACAGTAGAGAAGCGAGAATCATCAAAAAATCTAAAAGAGAATATGCCAATGCCGGAATACGAGCGCAAAATAGGGTCGGGTGATGCGGCACGATTTGATCAGAGAAACACCATGTTCAACAGGCCCAGGGACCCTGAAAAGTCCAGCCCCGAAATCCTGGAAATGGGCAAAAAGCATTACGGGGTGCGCCGCTTCAAAGATGATGAAGGCTACACGCTTCTGGACTGGGCCTTTGCCATGGGGGCATGGCACCTGGAGCGGTGGCGGGGATTCGGCAACATCGTCGGAAATGAAGGCCTCTACGAATGGTTTCCCGATCAGTCCCAAATTGCCCAAAGAGACCGCATCCCCGAAGGGCAGACGTGGAAAACGTCAGACCCCGAAGAAACGACCCGCATTGTGAAAACCGCTGCGTCATATCTGGGGGCATCCGAGGTCGGTATCTGCAAGCTGAATCCGGATTGGATCTACTCCCATCGCTTTGATCCCAGGAACCTTGCCCACGGCACCATAGAAGACATCCCCGAGGATTGCACAACGGCCATTGTCATGGTGCACGAGATGGATTATACCCTCATGAAAACAGCCCCCGCCTATGGAGAGAACGCCGCTACGGGGAGGGGGTATTCCGTGATGGCCCATGTGGCGTCATCCGTGGCCCATTTTCTTCGTGATTTAGGCTACAAAGCCATTCCGTCGGGGAACGATACCGCCTTGAGTATTCCGTTGGCCATTGATGCGGGCCTCGGAGAAATCGGGCGCAACGGTCTCTTAATTACCCCCCGATTCGGTCCGAGGGTCAGAATCAGCAAGGTGTTCACCAATCTCCAGCTGATTCCGGATAAGCCCATCCGGATCGGTGTTCGGCAAATGTGCGACGTCTGTGGCAAGTGCGCCAAAGCCTGCCCGGGGAACGCCATTTCCGCGGGAAACCCCACCGATGAGGGTCTCACCCTGTCTAACAATCATGGAATCTACAAATGGTATATCAATCCGGAAAAATGCTTCCGGTTCTGGGTCCGCAACGGAGGCGACTGTGCCAACTGCATCAGGGTGTGTGTGTTCAACAAACCGGATACGTCCCTTCACAGCTTTGTCAGATGGCATGTGAAAAACCTTCCACAATTCGACAACATCTATCTGAAAATGGATGATGTTTTCGGCTATGGAAAACAACTCAAGATGCGCGAGATCTGGAAATAGTCAAATGACACGGGGGTGTAATGGCAGTGAAAACAGAGATCCCTACCCTTTGCAGGATGTGCGACCATGGATGCGGTATTCTGGTGACCGTGGAAGATGGAAAACCTGTCCATGTCCGCGGCAATCCGGCCCATCCCTTCAACAAGGGCTGGATATGCGTCAAGGGTAAATCCTGCCTTGATTACTTTTATTCACCCAGGCGTCTTAAGACCCCGCTGATTCGTAAGAATGGTCGACTCATGGAGGCCACGTGGGATGACGCCCTGGGTTATACCGCCGACCGGCTGCAGGGACTGAAGGAAAAATGGGGACCTCAGGCCCTGAGCATCTATTATGGGGAAGGGGTGGGGCACCAGGAAATCCGGTTTTACATGAAGCGGTTTGCCAATATTTTTGGCACGCCCAATTTCATGAGTGTGGGTTCCATCTGCAATGCCGCCCGAACCCTGGGGGAGGTACTCACCTTCGGGGGCATCACCAAGCCGGACATGGCCCATTCTCGATTCATTATCATCTGGGGGGCCAATCCCCTGGTTTCCCATGAACCGGTTCCGCCTAAAATCATCAGGCGCTTCGAGAAAACCAATACGCGCCTGGTGGTGATCGATCCCCGTAATACCGAGACGGCACAAAGAGCGGATGTGCATCTCGCCATTCGCCCGGGAACCGATGAAATCCTGGCTTTGAACATGCTTCACGTGATCTTGAGCGAAGAACTTTGGGACCGGGCATTTACCGATACGTGGGTGGAAGGATTCAAAGAACTGAGGAGAGAAATTACAAAACCCCGTTTTTCGCCGGAAAATGGAATGGATTTTACGGGTATGGCGCCTGGAACGGTCAGAGCAGTGGCCCGTGACTATGCCAAGACAAGGCCCGCCGGAATTTTTACGGGAAACGGTCTGGAGCATCATCCATCCGGCGTGAATACCACGCGGCTTCTAGCTGTTTTGAAGGCCATTACGGGAAATCTGGACGTTCCGGGCGGGGATTTGTTCACGCCAAAACCGAAAATCAGGGATATCACCGCACCCCTGCCCTCACCAACAATCCCTGCTTTGGGCGCCGAGCGGTTCCCCGTGTTCTGCGGGGCCCGGGGGGAAGGCCATGCCCTTTGTATCCCCGAGGCCATTCTGGATGAAAAACCCTACCCCATTAAAGGGATGACCCTCACGGGTGGAAACCCCACCCTTCAGTGGCCCGACAGCAACCGCACGGCACAAGCCCTGAAAAAGCTGGAATTTCTCCTGGTCGTTGATGTGGTGTCGTCTCCCGACAGCCATTATGCGGATGTGGTGCTGCCGGCCTGCACATTTTTGGAGCGCGATGAACACCGGATTAATGTTTATCTGAACCTGCCCCACATAACCCTGAGACAGGCCGTTACGGAACCCCTGTACGGTCTCCCCGATCAGATGATCTGGATGAAACTGGCTCACGCCATGGGGTACGGCGAGCATTTCCCATGGAGGACCTGCAAAGAAGGCATCGACGAACTTTTATTTGATGTGGGGGTATCCTATGAAAGCCTCGTTGCCCAAGGCGGCGTTCACGAATATGCACAAAGGACATACCGGCAGTACGAAAAAAACGGATTCAACACGCCTTCGGGGAAAGTGGAAATTTTCTCAGGGCGCCTCAAAAAAATGGGGTATGATCCGTCCCCGATTCGGCCGAGGGTGAAACAGAACTTGACGGATGTGGCAGAATCCGATCCGCTGGTGTTGACCACAGGTGGGAACCTGCTTGCCTATACCCACTGGCAGTACCGGTACATTCCCGGACTCAGGAAAAGGGCGCCCGAACCGTTCCTGGAAATCCACCCCGACACCGCCTCGGCATGGGGTGTTTCCGATTCCGACCGGGTGGAAGTGACGACGGAAACCGGAACCATAAGAATCAACGCCCGGGTGAGCCAAACCATTCGTCCGGGGACCCTGCACATGGCACAGGGCTGGGAGAGCAGCAATGCCAACCGGTTGACGTCGGTTACGAATTCGGACCCCATTTCCGGTTTCCCGAACCTGAAATCCTTAGGATGCCGGATCAGGAAATTGTAGCGGTTTGATCCTGAACGACGTTAACGATTCAATTCGGCTCTGACGGCCGGACCGATTTTATTCGACAAATAGGGCTTCTTCACGTAGGCGCCGGCCCCCAATCGCTGGGCCTTCCTGATACGATATGATTCGGAAAAGCCGCTTGCGATGATACATTTCTGGCCGGGACGGAATTGGATGATCTTTCGATAGGTCTCAAGTCCATCCATTCCGGGATCCATGATCATATCCAGGACGATCAGGTCCACCGGATGGATTTTCACATATTCTACGGCCTCCTCGCCACTGGCGACCCATGTGACGGAATACCCCAGTTCCTTCAGCATTCCCGTGGCGATGACCCGCTGCTCTTCCACGTCGTCAACAACGAGGATGGACTCCCCCGGCTCATGGCTTCCTGGAAATAAGGCCTGTAAGAATAATCCTTGCCCACAAAGCTTCCCCCTGAAAGCCGGTTGCTCGATGCAATGGTCAAGCCGCTTTGGTCCATCAAATAGCATACACTGGCTTGCGTACCCTCTTTAAACTGATCCAGAATGTCGTTGGTACGGTTTAGAATATCGCCTTCAGGGGTTTCCAGTGCCATTCGTATCGCTTCAAGTTTTGAAAGAACATCCGCAATTTTTGCATAGTCGGTGATGTATTGTGATATGAATCTGTTAGTGGTGTGTACGTGTGCAAAAGAATCCCGCTTGGCCGAATCAAAGAAGGCATCGCGCAGGGAATTGTAGTAAAAATAACCGCCGAAAACCGCAGAAAAAAATGCCAGTAAGGACAGAACAACTAAAATGAATCGGAGCTTCATTCCTTCAACCTCCGGGGAAAATCGTGTGTTTCAGATCGTGAAAAGGTGTGGTTTCTGGATGCCGGATAGAGGGGCATGGGTGGTGGGTGTCCCTTCATTTTTGATGTAAAACCATAAACGAATGTTTTGATTAAAGTCAACTGACACTTTTCCCTGACCATCAGGTCGAATATTTTATCATCTGCAAGGCGTTTGTTGAAGTCATTTTATGTTGGCTTTTGTTTTTAAGTGTCATACCATAAAATTTTTCATACAACCTCTTCTTGAAACACGGACAAAAAGACCCATTTTCGCATCAAATGAAACCACCTGAACTCTGTATAAAGCGGTATTATACGTCCGAAATAAGCGACAGGAAAGGGGCGTATGCCCTGCTTGGGGAAGAGAAAAATTGTATTGAAAGGCGCATCGAAAATATGGGCTTTACCCTCAGGCTCGGGCGACATGAGGATATCTGGAACATCCATGAAAGAACCTGTGAGAGTTTTTCCAAGGAGGCCGCTCAGGGAATCAGTATTTACGATTTGTATCGCTTTATTCATCACGGCTATCCGGCGCTTGTCCTTGACGGGGATGGGAAGGTTCTCGCCTATGACCTGTCCATATCCTACCAGGACCCGGAGAAAACATCCTATGAGGTGGCCGTTGCGGTGGACCGGAAACTTTCCGGTCATCGACTGGGCGCCCTTCTTTCTACATACGGTGCCATCTTGGGTTGGGAACGGGGCAGCCGGGTCCGAAAATCCAGCGTCCATCCTTTAAACGTTCCTTCCGTAAAAAACCTGTTGAATTATGCCGGTTTTTATGCGGCGGATTTCATCCCGGACTTCCTGGGTCAAATGGGTCCCCGGCTGGTCCTGTCACTGCGGTTGACCCTGAACAACATCCTGAATCAAGAAGTGTCCATGGGTGCCGTGAAACAATTTGTAAACACGGAAAAACAAAACACCGCATACCGTTTGATCAGGTGCAGCGCCTTTGGTGAAATAGAACAAATGTACCGTGAAACCCGGTTTCGAATCATGGCACTTATTCCGGAAAGCGTATTTGATGATGAACCCCTTTTCCTGGCAACGCCTTTAACAACTCATATGCCGGCGTAGAATAAGGATTATTTTCCGATTTATTCCACAGGTTCTCAAAAACCCCTTCACCTGTAGGCGGCGTTGATTTCCCATTAAAAGTTGACATTTTTAAATCGATCTGATCAAACATGGAGACGATTTCAAACCCGGAACAACTCCGGAACTCCAGGGGGAAGAAGAAATGACCACGAATGAAGCCAGAAAGATCGGCGTATTCGGTGCTTCAGCCATTGTTGCGGGGAACATGATGGGTTCGGGTATCGCGCTGCTCCCTTCAAATCTCGCCAAAATCGGTTCCATCTCCATCTTTGCCTGGGGGATCGTCGGCTTCGGGGCCCTGGCCCTGGCATTTGTCTATGCGCGGCTCGGTACGGAAAACCCTCAGGCGGGCGGCCCTGTGGCCTATGCCGGTGAGGTTTCGCCGATTCTCGGGTTCCAGACGGGGGTACTCTATTTTCATGCCAACTGGATCGGCAACCTGGCCATCGCCATCACCGGCGTGGCTTACCTATCCGTCTTTTTTCCCACCCTGACCCAACCTGTTCCGGCGGGGATCGCCACCATCGCCATAATCTGGTTTTTTACGGGCGTCAATCTCCTGGAAGCGAGCTGGATCGGGCGTCTGGTTTCCATTGGCGTTATACTTCTTCTGATTCCGGTTATTCTCACGGGAACCTACGGATGGATGTTTTTTGAGACCAGCCAGTTCAAGGCCAACTGGATTGTCGGCGGCGGGTCGTCATCGGGAGCGGTTATGGCCGCGATCCTGCTTTGCATCTGGAGTTTTATCGGGGTTGAAAGTGCCTCCGTGGGCGCGGGGGTGGTAAAGAATCCCAGAAGGACCATTCCCCTGTCCACCATGATCGGCACCTGCGTGGCGGGTCTGGTCTACGTGTTGAGCTGCACGGCCATATCGGGCATGTTTCCTGCGGCCGACGTGGCCAGATCCGGCGCGCCCTTTTCATTGGCAGCCGGGCACATGTTCGGGGCCTGGGCACCTAAACCGGTTTCAGCCGTGGTGGCCTTTGCATGCCTGTGTTCCCTTGGATCCTGGATGCTGCTGGTCTCCCAGGCCGGTGCCCGGGCATCCAGGGACGGGACTCTTCCCAATATTTTCGGCAAAACCAACAAAAAGGGCATTCCGGCAACCGGCATTATCATAACATCCCTGTTCATGACGGTCCTCATGGGGATCCTCATGTTCATTTCAAAGGGGGGCAATACCCAGGAGATTTTTGGTCACATCGCCAGCATCGCTGTCCTCTTGACCCTGCCGCCTTACCTCTATTCCGCGCTGAATCTCCTCAGCCTTCACGGTTTCAGAGACCGGCGGGGCGTCGTGCCCATTACGGCTTCGGTTCTGGCCTGCGCGTTCTGTTTCGTGGCCTTTTCCGGCGCAACCCGGGCCTACCTGGCGGCGGCGGTGATTGTTATGCTGGGGGTTTTCATCTTCTATGTGGGGAAGGATCGCACGGAGTTCAAACGCAAGATGGCTGAAAGTACAAAGCACCAGTCTGGGGGAGCTGCATAAATGAATGTCGGAACTTTCCGATTGGTTTTTTGGGTATCCCTCATGGTGGCGGTGTTTGCGATGCCGGCCCGGGCGGAAGAGGTCCCTGACCGGGCTATGCGGGATGAAATCAGAGCGCTTAAACAGATGGTACTGGAACTCCGGAAACGGATACAGCAGTTGGAGGCGGACCGGGTGAAACCCAGAGGAACGGAGACCACAGCCAAAATGACCCCCAAAGCGTTCGAACGCGCGGGGGAGAAAACGGCAAAGGCCCCCGAGCTTGAAGAAATCATTTTGGTTCGGCCGTCCTCGGTCAAAGGCCAAAAAACAGCCAAAGCGACCCCCATACCGGGATATGAAAAGCCCCAAAAGCTCGGCGCCAAGCCCCCGGCGCCCCTTGACATGGGGGGACACGAGGTCCGGGTGGGTATCTCCGGAGCCATCCAGGCGGATGTGATCCATGATTTCAATGCCCTGGGATTGAAGCCCGGTGATGGCCAGGCGCGGGAGTTCATTACCGCCAATATCCCCGTGGGGGGACCTGCCGCCGACATTACCAACCGCACCACTTTCAGCCCCAACCAGACGTATCTCACCGGCTGGGCGGAAACCGATACGCCGTGGGGGCCTTTCAGGGTTTATGCAGATGTTAACCTCATGGGCTCCACCACGGAAGCGCAATTTCAGGTCTATAAGGCTTACGGCCAATGGGGTTGGCTCAAGGCGGGTCTCGATTATACCCTTTGGATCAACCAGGCCGCCATCCCGAGCACCCTTGATTTCGAAGGCCCCAATGCCGCTCCGGAAAATCGGTTTACCCAGGCAAGTCTGAAAATTCCTTTACGTCCGGGTGCGGAGAAACGGCAACTTTTTTTTACCATAGGCGCGGAGGACGCGCAGGCGGACATGACCCTGCCCGCGGGTGTCAACCCGGTTGATCAGTTTCCGGCGGTCATTGGAAAATTTTCTTATGAGCCCGATTGGGCCCGTATTGAGCTGGCCGGGCTATACCGTCGTCTCAAAGCCGAGGGCGTAGGCTACGATCAGTCCATAGACGGTTGGGGTGTGGCGTTCAGCGGGAGCGTCGACACCTGGGGGAACGACAACGTCATCTGGGGCCTGGAGTATGGGGACGCCCTCGGGGCCTACATTCAGGATACATCGGGTCTGGGGCTGGATGCGGCACCCGTATCCGCCACTGACTCATCCCTCAGGGCTATTCCGGCTTTCGGCGCGTGGGGGGCCTATCAGCACTGGTGGAGCAAATCCCTCCGGTCGTCGGCCACCTACGGTATTGTGCGCCTGGACAGCGATTTCGACCTGTCGCCCAATCCTGCCGGTACGGGAACCTATAAACAAACCCAATACGCGTCCATGAACCTGGTCTGGAGCCCCTGGCCTCCCTTTGACGTGGGCCTGGAATACATGTTCGGCCACCGCACCGTTACCAACAGCACGGCAGTGGAAGGCAGCACCGCCGGGCAGAACCACCGTGTTCAATTTACCATGCGGTGGAATTTTGACTGGGAGCGATAATCAGTAGTGTATGGATCCTATAATCCTGACCGTCGCATTTGGCATGGGGTACCTGGTGTACCTTCTGGGACTGCCGCCACTGGTCGGTTTTCTACTGGCCGGTCTTGGGCTCAGCGCTTTTGGCTTTACGACTACCCCGCTTCTTGAGACCGGTTCGGATGTGGGCGTTACCCTCCTCTTGTTTACCATCGGTTTAAAACTGAAAATCAAAGATCTTGCTAAACCCGAAGTGTGGGCCGGGGCTTCCCTGCACATGGGGCTCACCGTCACGGTATTCGGCTTTGCTCTCTTTTGTCTGGGTTATTCCGGGCTGCGCTTCTTTATGGAAGTGGACCTCCATACAGCGCTCCTGGTGTCCTTTGCCCTCAGTTTTTCCAGTACGGTGTTTGCTGTCAAGATCCTGGATGAAAGCGGCCGGATGAATTCCCTTAACGGGCGCACCGCCATCGGGGTCCTCATCATTCAGGATATTGTGGCTGTCATTTACCTAACCTTTTCAACCGGGAAAGTGCCCTCAGTATGGGCGCTGCTGGTCATTGGGCTCCTCCCCTTTGCCGGAAAGATTTTTCTGACCATGTTAACCCGTGTGGGCCATGGGGAGTTGATGGTCCTGTTTGGCTTGTTTCTGGCACTCATTGTGGGGGCGCATAGCTTTGATGTGGTGCACCTGAAACCGGATTTAGGGGCCTTGATACTGGGGATGCTCATGGCGCCGCACCCCCGGGCCAAAGAGATGGCCGACGGGCTCATGAGCATAAAAGATATTCTGCTGGTGGGCTTTTTTCTGGAAATCGGCCTGACGGGGTTGCCGGATATATCCGGGCTCGCCGCAGCCGGTGTTCTGGTGCTGCTGCTGCCCCTGAAGTTGCTGCTCTACTTCCTCGTATTCACGCGGTTCACACTCAAGGCCAGGACCTCTTTTATCACCACCATGAATCTCGCCAGCTACAGCGAGTTCGGCCTGATCGTGGGAGATTTGGCCGTATCGAGCGAAAAACTGGATCCCCAATGGCTCGTGGTCATCGCCATTTCCCTGTCCGTTTCCCTGATTATGGCATCCCCCCTTAACAAATATGCGGATCGGATGTTTTTCCGAATGCACCATCCTTTGAAGCGCCTTGAGACGCGACGCCGTCACCCTGAAGAGTTGCCCATTGAAGGTGTGCCGTGGCAGATCGTTATTCTGGGTATGGGACGGGTGGGTGTTGGGTCTTATGACTGGTTCCAGGAGAAATTCGGTCATGTGGTGAGCGGCGTCGATTTCAACCCGGAGACCGTTGCTACGCAACTGGAGGCGGGGCGCTGTGTTAGCGAGGGAGATTTGATGGATCCCGATTTCTGGCGGCGGCTGCCGGCGCCCCAGGGTGTTGTAAAACTGGTGGTCCTGACTTTGTCAAATCTTGATGCCATGCTATATGCAGCCGGAAAACTCAAGGAAATCGGATATCGGGGGGATGTGGCCGCTGTGGCACGTTATGATGACGAAGTGGAAGCACTGCGCGCAGCCGGAGTGGATACCACTTTCAATATCTACAGCGAAGCCGGAGCCGGGCTGGCCGCGCATGTGTGTGAATCCCTCGAGACGTTTAAATAAAAATCTGTTCCAACATCAATCAAGCTTTCAAACCGTCTATACGGGATGTATCTCATTGATTCGTTTTTGCTGAACATCAATTTTGGATAAAAGTTCTTTTATCGCCATATCCCGGTTTCGCCTTGTCCTTTTTTTTTTTCACGCATCCAAAAAAATACTATATCAATAAAATACAACGATTTGAATCGCTTTAAATAAAAAAAGTTTGATACCGGGTTTTCCAATCTTTTTTTTCACCCATCCCATCCCTATAAAAATGGGGGATTAACATGCCCAAAATTCTGATTGTAGATGATGAATGGCTCACGAGGCTTGAGATTGAAGAAATGCTTTCTGATCTGGGTTATGAAGTGGTCGGGCAGGCGGAAACAGGTGTAGAAGCCATTGCCATGGCCCGGGAACTGAACCCCGATCTCATTCTCATGGATGTGGTGATGCCTGGAGAGATGAGCGGCATAGACGCTGCCAGGGTGATCAAGGCGGAGTCGGGGACCCCCATTATTTTCATATCCGGATACGGTGATCCCGAGTACATTGAAGCCGCAAAGGAAATCGCCCCCTTTGGCTATGTGATGAAACCCTTTGATGAAAAAGAGGTCCATGCCTTTGTGGAAATTGCCCTGTCCAAAAGGGAATTGGAACTGAAACTGAAAAGAGCGCATGAACGTCTTGAAAGTGTCAACCTGGGTCTCCAAAAGGAAATAGCGGCACGAAAGAAAATTGAAAAGGCGTTGAGGGAGAGTGAGAAACTCTACCGGGACATCTTTCTAAAAAACAAGGCCATCAAGTGGGTGATCGATCCTTCTTCCGGAAAGATCGTTGACGCCAATCCCGCCGCCTGCGAATTCTATCAATACAGCCATGAGGAGATTACGAATCTTTGCCTCTGGGATATCAACCCGCTGGGCGAAGATGAAATGAAAAAGTTTCTAGCCAGCGCAAATTCGGATGAACAAACTGAGTTCACGTTCAAACATCGCCTGGCCTCCGGTGAAATTCGCCACGTGCAGATTTTCACGGGTAGACTAGAGACTGGCGGAAAAAATCTGCTGCATTCTATTATCATTGATGTCACCGAGCGCCGGCGGGCGGAAGAAGAACGGAATCAAATACTCTCTCAGTTACAGGCAACGCTTGAGGCCACTGGTGATGGCATCATCGTTGTGGGCCTGGATTCAAAAATCAGCGTTTCCAGTAAACGGTTTAAAAAGATCTGGCATGTGCCGGATTCCGTCTTGGATTCCAAAGACGCTAATCAGGCACTGGACCACGTGTTGGGTCAAATAGAGGAGCCGGAGGTTTTTCAGCAAAAGCTTCAGGCTGTTTTCAATGATGCCGATTTGAAGACCTTCGATGCGCTGCATTTGAAAGACGGACGTATTTTTGAAGTTTATTCCCGCCCTCAGAGACTGGGTGATACGACTATCGGAAGGGTATGGAGTTTTCGAGACGTAACCGATCAGGTAAAACCTTGTTGACCTGGATAAAATGCTGTTAAAATGTAATCCATTTTGCTGAAAACATGGGATGAACCATGGGACTCATTAAGGAGACGCAAATGCCGTGTTCTGAAAAAAAAGGGTTTGCCGGAATATTTCTGCTTTTCCTGATTTGCCTGGTATTCCTTCCAGGCTTTCCGCCATTGCGTTCAATGGCCGCGGCGCAGGATCCCCCGGGCCCGGTCAAAGAGATTTCGGTGGCGGTGGGGCAGGACGCTGCCCCGTTCTATTTCCGTGATCAGAAAGGGGTCGCCGACGGGTGGCTGGTGAATCTCTGGCGTTTGTGGTCAGAAAAAACCGGCATCAAAGTCAAATTCGTTCTGGCGCCTTTCGGCGAAACCCTGAAACTGACCAAAGAGGGAAAGGTGGATGTGCAGGGCGGCTGTTTCTTCTCTGAGGTAAGAGCAAAATATCTGGGCTATGTGGCCCCCCTCATCAAAGCGGATACCCATTTCTTTTTCCACAAAAACATCTACGGTATTGAGTCCCTGAAAGATCTGTTGGGGTTCCGCATCGGCGTCATCAAAGGCGATTTCGCCGTGGACTATTTGCGTAATAATCTGCCTGGGGCCGCTTTGGCCGAATATGTCAACAATGGAGATCTGTTCAAGGCCGTTGAACAGGGCGAAATCCGGGTGTTCGTCATAGACACCCCCGTGGGCCTTTATTTCCTCAAAAAAATGCGGCTCCTTTCAAACTTTCGTTACTATCCGGACAAGCCCCTTTATTCAAATGCCTTTCAGGCTGCGGTCAAAAAAGGCGATACGGTTTTGCCGCCCGTCATAAAGTCAGGGTTTGCCATGATCTCCCCGGAAGAGAAGACACAGATCGAACGGCGCTGGGTCGGTTCAAAACAGATCAAGACCAAAGGGGTATTAAGCATTGCCTGTGATCGGTATTTCCCGCCCTTTACCATGCTGAACCCTTCGGGCCAGGCCGCGGGAATCCTGATCGATCTCTGGCGTTTGTGGTCCTCAAAGAATTTCCGGAGAGTCGAGTTTGTTTTCGGAGATTGGAAGGATTCAGTCCGGATGGTCAAAGATGGGAGAGCCGATTTTCACTCGGGCCTGTACAAAACCCCGGAGCGCGAAGCATTTCTTTCCTTCTCAGACCCTGTCTTTGAGGTTCAGGACAGTCTGGCTTTCAAAACAAACTTCAAGCCCAGGATGCTTCCGGAACTCTCCGGCGATCGTGTGGGTGTTCTCGCCGGGTCGGGAGAAGAAAGTCAGCTTCGTGAACAGTATCCGGAAATTATTCTTATTCCTTATGAAGGGTACAAAGAACTCGTGACGGGTCTGCGGGATGGTGAGGTCATTGCGGTATTTGACCTTGGGGTTACATTGCAGCGGGTTATTGAAGATTTGGGATTGCAGGGCGAGATTCGGGTTTTCAGGGAAGCCACGCCTATGCGGAATCTTCTGGCCGGTGTCGCCAAAAAAGATGCGATCCGTTTAAAATCCATTAACAGTGGTTTCACCGAAATTTCGGAAAAGGAAATACGGGAGATTGAGGCCCGCTGGGTTTCCAATCCGGATTTGCAGCAGTATTCCGGAAAAGCCAGGCCCATGGTGCTGACCTTCGAGGAAAAACAGTGGCTCAAGGAACATCTCCGTATTCGCCTGGGCGTCGATTCCAATTTCATGCCCTTTGAAGCGCTCAGTTCCGGAGGGGAGTACGAAGGCATTTCTTCCAGCTACGTGTCCCTAATAGCCCGTAAACTGGGTGTGGATATGGACCCGGTGAAGGACTTGAGCCGGCAGGATGTCATCGAAGCTGTAAAGGTTGGGGATCTGGATGCTCTGCCTTGTGTGGCCAAATCGCCTGCGCGCATGGACTTTCTTAGTTTTACCCGTCCCTATCTCGATTTTCAAACCGTTGTCGTTACCCGGAAAGACGCCCCGTTCATCGCCGATCTGAAAGGTTTGAAAGACGCCAGGGTTGCGGTGGTCGAAGGGTATTTTGTGCATGACAAGCTGAAACAGGATTTCCCCAAAATGAAATTGGTTCCGGTAAAAAATATCGATCAGGGGTTGAAGGCGGTAGCCGAAGGAGAAGCTGCCGCTTATGTGGACAATTCGGCTTCGATCATTTATGCCATTCGTAAATTGGGTCTAAAAGACCTCAAGGTGGCCGCCACCACCCGCTACAATTCCAGTCTTTGTTTCGGTGTACGCAAGGACTGGCCACAGCTGGCCACCATCCTGGACAAGGCGCTCCAGTCCATCCCCGAAATAGAACGTGAAAAGATTGCAAACCGCTGGATCAATGTGCGTTACGCAGAACGCACCGACTGGGCGCTTTTGATCAAGGTGGGTATCGCCGCTCTGGTGGTGATTGGATTGATCCTGGCGATTATTCTGTTCTGGAACCGGCGGCTGTCCCGGGAGGTGGGCGAACGGAAACGGGCTGAAGAGCGGTTTCAGGCCATTGCCGCCACCACTCCGGGGGCTATCATTCAGGTTCGGTTTGACGCCGAAGGTCGGCCCGAATACCTTTACCTGAGCGCGAAGGCCGAGGCGTTTTTCGGGATGCCGCCGGAGCAGGTTATTCAGGAGAAAAAACGTCTCAACTGGCACCCTGAGGATCAACAACGGATCAAAGAAGAGATTCTTAATTCGCTGGCGGCTGAAGAAGATCAAAATCTGGTGGGCCGAATACAGCCCGCCGATGGAGGAGTCAGGTGGGTCCACGTCAACGCGGCAGCCGGCCGTTCGCCGGACGGTGGCCTCAATTATAACGGATTTATCCTGGATATCACGGAGCGCAAGCTGGCCGAACAGGAATATTTAAAAAGCGAGCGCAAGATCAAGGCCATGGGCCAGGCGGCGGAAGACGCAATGGTGATGATCGACAGAGAGGGGAAGGTATTATTCTGGAATCCCGCGGCGGAGAAGCTTTTCGGTTTCAGCGAGGCCGAGGCCATGGGTATGGATTTCCACCAGATGGCCGCCCCCGGTGTGTATCACGACAAAATCTATAAGGGCCTGGAACATTTTGCCAAGACCGGAGAAGGGCCTGTTCTGGGAACCACCACCGAAATTTCCGCCCGGAACCGAAAGGGCCGTGAGTTTCCGGTGGAGGTGACCCTGTCGTCATTCCAGGTGGACGACGAATGGTTTGCCGTGGGCACGGTGCGCGATATCAGCGAAAGAAAGAAGGCGGAGGATGCTCTCAGAAAGAGCGAAAGGCAAGTGAAAACCATACTGGAAACAGCCAACGAGGGATTTTTGCTTTTAAACAATGAGCAAGAAACCACCGATCTGAATCCTGAAATGTGCAAAATCCTGGGCAGAGAGCGGGATGATGCCATAGGCAAAACCATCTTTGACTTTGTGGATCAAGAAAACAAAAAGATCTTTCAGGAGCAAATTGAGCTCAGAAAACGCGGTATTACCAGCGCTTATGAAATTGCCCTTTCCAGGCCCGATGGCAGCCATGTGGTCTGCATTTTCAACAGCACCCCTCTTTTTGACGAAAACAATGAGAAGATGGGCGCCTTTGCCATGGTTACCGATATCACCGAGCGCAAAAACGCGGGAGATCGCCTGGAGTTTACCCAGACCACGGTGGACAAGGCGGCGCTCAATATCTTCTGGGTCGATCCCGAAACCGGTGCGTTTACTTATGCCAATGAGGCCGCATGTAAGTCCCTGAGCTACACCCGGGAGGAACTCCTGGGTATGTACGTGCCCCAGATCGACACGGCATTCAATGAAGAGAATTTCGCCGGTCTGATGGAGGCCCTTCAGACCCATCCCCACATTGAGACCGAAGGGATTCACCACACGAAAGACGGGCGGCCCATCAACGTGCTGCTTTCCATTGTTCTCACCCAGCTGAAAGACCGGCGGATTATCGCTGTTTTTGCCAGAGACATCACGGATCAGTTAAAGGCCGAAAACGATCTGAAGCAGAAACTGGAAGAGCTTGAGCAGTTCAATCTGCTGGTGGTGGGTCGGGAGGAGAAGATGATCGGGCTAAAAGAAGAGATCAACGACCTTCTGGTAAAACTGGGCCGGGAGGAGAAATACGAGATTGTGGAGTAAACACCCTATTTTAATGATACCGGGGGCAACACCATGAAATTCTTAAGCAACGTCAAATCACTTTATGCATCGGTGTTCATTCTGCTGGTTGTGGCTGTTCTCAGCATGTACTATCAGCAACAGTACTGGAACATTCATAACCAGAACCTTAAAGCTCGAGTGGGCATCGAGAAGCTTTTTCGGCTGGACCTTCAGTCCACCAGCATGGTGACACTGGCGGTGGTGGGTCGAGACCTTGAATACCTGGGCAACTATGAACAGGTGGTGGCCCAAACGGAAAAGATCCTTTCGAGGATGATTTTACTTGCTCAGAGCCCTGCCGCCGATCAGGTGATGGCTGCCGTGGAATCTACCGCCGCCAAAGTGGCCGCCATGGAACAAATGGCCATTCGGTTTATGACCGCGGGAAAGTGGGACCAGGCGCGAAACATCATTTTGGGCAAGGCTTACCTGGAAACCGAAGAGAGGGGTTCCAAAGAACTGAACGCTGCCACGAATCTTCTTCTGGAGATCTTCTCCAGCAAGGACCATCGCATGCTGAGACTCTACCAATTGTTCACAGTGCTGCGATTTCTGGCTTTGTGCCTTCTCATATTTGCCGGGATCGGGTTTACACTCCGGACCCGCAAAGCATTTGAGGATGAGGAGAAACTGAAAGCTGAGCTCGAGGAGACCAATCTCAATCTGGAAAAACGCATAGAACAGGAGGCACGCCTCAAGGCCGAGATCGAGGAGGCAAACCGTCATCTGGAAAAGCGCATCGCTGACCGGACCCAGGAGCTGAATGCTTTGAGTGGGCAGGCTGACAGCAGGGCCCTCTTCGAGACGGCCCAAAGCGATCTTGTGGCCGTCCTGCAGGGAGAAACAACCCTGGCCGATGTGGCCTTGAGCGCCATCACCGGTGTGGTTGAGTTTCTGGGGGTGCCCGTTGGCGCCATTTTCATTCATTCTGAGAAAGGGGAGAAGCATCTCTACCACCGTCTGGCCTCGTAGCCCCATGATTACATGGCCAACGCCCCCACCCGTTTTACTCTAAACGAAGGCCTGGTGGGCCGGACTGCAGCCAGTGGCAAGCCCATTATCACCGAACTCCCGGAGGGAAAAATACACGTTTCCACCGGCATCGGGGATATACCCCTCGCGGTGGTTCACCATGTGCCGGCCATCCACAAGGATCGGGTGGTGGCGGTGCTGGAAATTGCCGACCGGGAAAACCTGACCGAAATCTGCGTTGAGTGGCTTGAAAAGGCCGCCACCAACATTGCCACCGCCATTGTGCTCACCAATGACCAGGAGCAGCTAAAAGTGGTATTGGACCAGGTCACCAGGAGCGAGCAGCAGGTGCGTCACATCCTGAACGCGGCGGGTGAAGGGGTCTACGGTGTTGATGCGGAAGGCAGAGTCACATTTTGTAACCCGGCCGCACTCAAGATTCTGGGCTATGACTCAGACGGGGAGTTGTTGGGGAAAAATCACCACGAACTTCTCCATCATACTCGGCCCGACGACAGCCCTTTCCCGGCTGAAGAATGTCCTATGAGAGAATCTCTCACCCTGGGCCGGCCGGTGACCATGGAAGATGATCTTTTCTGGCGGTCGGATAATACCTCTTTTCCGGTGGACGTTAAGGGCAATCCCATTGTGCAGGAGGGTGAAGTGACAGGGGCCGTGATCACCTTTACCGACATCACCGAGCGAAAGGCGGCTACAGAGGCCCTTGAGAGCCAGTTGGAGAAACTGGCAACGGCGCGGAGGGCCATGCTGAATATGATGCAGGACCTGGACGGAGAAAAGCAGAAAGCCGAGGCCGCCACACAGGCCAAAAGTGATTTCTTGGCCAATATGAGCCACGAGATCCGTACCCCCATGAACGCCGTCATCGGTATGAGCCACCTGGCTCTCAAGACCCATCTGGACCCCAAACAGCACGACTACCTAGTGAAAATCCAGTCCAGCGCCCAGGCCCTTCTGGGCATCATCAACGATATCCTGGATTTCAGCAAAATCGAAGCGGGTAAAATGGATATGGAAATCATCGATTTCAGCCTGGACCAGGCCTTGGACAATGTGGCCAATCTGGTGGGGGTCAAATCCCAGGAAAAGGGGCTGGAGCTTTTGATGAAAGTGGATCAGGGTCTGCCCAACGAACTTCGGGGAGATCCCCTGCGCCTGAGTCAGGCCCTGGTCAATCTCTCCAACAATGCTGTGAAGTTTACTGAAAAGGGGGAAATCGTTATTTCCGCCGCCCTGATGGAAACGAAAGACGAAAAGGTGAAGGTGCGATTCGGGGTGCGGGATACGGGCATCGGGCTCACCGAGGAACAGCGGGGAAAACTCTTTAAGGCCTTCAGCCAGGCGGACGCCTCCACAACCCGGAAATACGGCGGTACGGGTCTCGGGCTCACCATCAGCAAACGGCTGGTGGAGATGATGGGCGGAGAGATCTGGGTGGAGAGCGAACCCGGTGTGGGGAGTGAGTTCATTTTTACGGCGGTTTTTGGTGTGGGAGACTCTCAACAAGAAAGAAACCTACGGCCCGACCCCGATCTCAAAGGAATGAAGGTGTTGGTGGTGGACGATAACGACACCAGTCGCGAGATCCTCGAAGAGATGCTTGTCTCCATGTCCTTTGAGGTCACTTTGGCCGCCGGGGGGCAGGAAGGGTTGACCGAATTGGAAAAAGCCGACCCGGACCGTCCCTTTGATCTGGTGTTCATGGATTGGAAAATGCCCGGCATGGATGGGCTTACGGCTTCGGAGAAAATCAAGAATCATCCAGAACTCACCAAAAAACCAAAAATCATTCTGGTGACCGCTTACGGCCGTGAAGAGATCATGAACCAGGCGGACCGGATCGGCTTGGACGGGTTTTTGATCAAACCGGTGACCCCTTCCATTCTGCTGGATGCCGCCATGGCGGCCTTTGGAAAGGGAAGCGGCTCCGGAAGGCAAAAACGGCATGGCTCAGACGCCGAAATGGAAGGGGCGTCCCATATCCGGGGTGCTCGCGTGCTGCTGGTGGAAGACAACGAGATCAACCAGCAGGTGGCCGAGGAAATCCTGGGAGGTGCTGGTCTTAAGGTCACAACCGTTGGAGACGGCCGGCAGGCGGTGGATGCGGTGAAAGAAGGCAACTACCAGGCCGTGCTCATGGACATTCAGATGCCGGTAATGGACGGTTATACCGCTTCTGGTGAGATACGCAAGCGGGAGGAGGAAGAAAAATCCCGCAATCCGCAAGCCGCAATCCCCATTCCCATCATTGCCATGACCGCCAACGCCATGGCCGGAGACCGGGAAAAAGCAATTGATGTCGGTATGAACGACCACGTGGCCAAACCGATCGATGTGAACCAGTTTTTCTCCTGTCTGGCTCAGTGGATCAAACCGGGAGTCCGGGGATTCGAACCGAAAGCGGATCTTCCTTCAGAACCTCCTGAATCAACAGCTACTATTCCGGAAGGTCAACTCCCCGAAGCCATTGAAGGCATCAATCTGAAAGAAGGCCTCATGCGGGTGGGAGGCAATGAGAAACTCTATCGCAATATCCTCATGAAATTTCGCGACGATTACGCCAAAACGGATGAGGAAATCAAAGGCCTGCTGGAATCGGAAAAAGCCGATGAGGCGGAATGTCTGGCCCACAGCATTAAAGGGGTGGCCGGGAATGTGGGGGCGGGCCCCCTTCAGGAAGCCGGTGCGGCCCTGGAGTTTGCCATCAAACAGGGTGACGTGGATATCTATGAAGAAAAAATTTCCGCTTTCGGCAAGGTGCTGAAGGGTGTCGTGGCGGCATTGGGAGTGCTGGGTGGAGAACCGGATGAGGCCGATACCGCACAAGAACAGGGGGGTGAAACGGATCCGGAAGTGCTGGCGGCCGCGCTGGAAGAAATGATTACTCATTTGAAAACCCGTAAACCGAAATTATGCAAAGAGGCCATGGCAAAAATGAAAACATGCTTGTGGCCGGCGGCATGCAGCATGGAAATGGCTGATCTGGAGCGACTCATCAAGAAATACAAGTTCAAGGATGCCCTGCCCCTGGTGGAGGCCCTTAAAAACAGGCTTTAACGTTATTTTAGATTTTGTTTGGAGACGAATCTATAATGGAACAATCCGGGTATAAAGTGAAAAAAGCATTGATTTTCTGGCCAGACTAGACCAGACTAGATATCGGGAGGTAACCGTTATGCTGATAACCAATATTTCAGAGGCAAAGGCCCAGTTGTCCGCACTTGTGGAGAAGGTCATGACAGGGCAGGAGGTGGTCATTGGCAAGGCTGGGAAACCGGTTGCAAAACTCGTGCGGTATGAACAAAGCGAGAAACCACGTCGGCCCGGGGCCTTGAAGGGAAAAATCAAGATAGCCGATGATTTTGACGAACTGCCTTCGGATATTGCTGAATCCTTCGGTATGGTGGACAAATGAATCTCTTGCTTGATACCCATGTCCTCTTATGGTGGCTCAACGATGAACCTATACTTTCAAAAAAATCGAGGGCTGCAATTGCCGAGGGTAAGAATCTTATTTTTGTCAGCGCTGTGGTAGTTTGGGAAATAAGGATCAAAGAGGCATTGGGGAAACTGGAAATTCCCCGGAATTTCAAGAGAGTTCTGGACAGTCAGCCCTTTGAAATGCTTGATGTCACCGTTGAGCATGCGCATGCTGTGAAAGACCTTCCTGCACATCATAGAGACCCGTTTGACAGGATGCTCGTCGCCCAGGCAAGAGTAGAAGGGTTTACCCTTTTGACCCATGATACCCGTTTGAAGAAATACAAAGTCTCTCTCATGAAAGCGTGAACCACCCAACAGGCTTTCCCATTTGCTACTCATAGTGTAAAGAGTGCTTCCCCATCTGAAAACCCGGAAGCCAAAACCGTGCAAGGAGGCCATGGCAAAGATCAGGGAACTCAAGTGGCCGTCTGAATTCAGCGTGGAAATTGCACACCTGGACCGGGCCATCAAAAAATACAAGTTCAAGGATTCCCTGCCCCTGGTGGAGGCCCTTCAAACCAAATTGAAAGAATAGGCGGACCCTTAGGAAGCAGGTCCCAAATCACGAATCAAGGTTTGATCACTTTTCACTTGATCCTTGATTTCTATTCTCCTATTTTAGGATACATTATGAAACTAAAATAACAGACAGCCTTATTTTAGGATGCGGCAGAACAATGAAACGGGATCCCCAGGGACATTACGTTACAATTTCCACAGTGAGCGAGAGGGCCGAGGCGTTTGTACCCTTTCCGTTGCCGCCAAAACCAGCAATTGAGTGGACTCCGGAGCTGCGCGGCAAATTTGACCAGGCACTGCTCGCGCTCGGGCGGCTGGATAGTATCTCCACCTTTCTGCCGGATATCTCCCTATTCCTCTATATGTATATACGCAAGGAGGCAGTTCTTTCCTCGATGATCGAGGGGACGCAGTCGTCGCTTTCCGATCTTTTGCTTTTTGAGTTGGATATGGAGCCTGGCGTTCCTCTGGATGATGTACGGGAAGTGAGCAACTACGTGACTGCCCTGAACTATGGTCTGAATCGGTTGAGCGAGGGGTTTCCTATGTCCCTACGTCTAATCAGAGAAATACATGGTGTGTTGCTCTCCAAGGGGCGGGGTAGTAGTCAGGCTCCGGGTGAGTTTCGCAGGACCCAAAACTGGATCGGCGGCACCAGACCCGGCAACGCGGCATTTGTTCCGCCGCCGGCCGGGCAAGTGCTGGAGTGTATGGGAAAACTGGAATTGTTTCTGCACGACCAGCCGGAGCCCTCTCCGGTTTTGGTCAAGGCCGCTTTGGCTCATGTTCAGTTTGAAGCCATTCATCCGTTTTTAGATGGCAACGGTCGTCTTGGGAGACTCTTGATCCCCTTGCTATTGTGTGAGCAAAAAGCACTCCGGGAGCCAATGCTCTACCTGAGCCTTTATTTCAAAACGCACCGGCAGTATTATTACGAATTGCTCAATAACGTACGCCTGACCAGTGACTGGGAAGCCTGGCTCGATTTTTTCGCAGAGGCGGTCACCGCTACTGCCACCCAGGCGGTAGAGATGACCCGGCAGCTGGTCGATTTGGGCAGTGAGAGCCGTGATAAAATCAGTAGCATTGGCCGGGCGGCAGCGTCAACATTGCGAGTTCACCGGGTGTTAATGGAGCAACCGATCGCCACGGCAAAGTGGTTGGTAGAAAAGACAGGCATCACCCCGGCTACGGTCAACAATTGTCTCGATAAGCTGAAGCGCCTTGGCATTGTCCGGGAATTGACTGGTGCTAAGCGCAACCGGATATTCAGCTATACCGAATACGTGGAAATATTAAACCAGGGAACAGAACTGTCATGATAGGGCGGGCCCTTAGGAAACAGACTCTAAATCACAAAGCAAGGTTGACCACTTTCCTGCTGGTCATTCGATGATAAGGAAGGCTGATTGCAAAGGGTTGAAAACATTTCTCCCGATTTACCGGGAGATTTAACTTGAAAGCTCCCGGTTATTCGTGATATTCTTACTTGAAATGACTTATGTGCAGGGGGAGTTGAAAGATGCTCAGCAAAGAGGAAATTTTTGAAGTTCTGTTGGACTGGAATTTCTGGGACAAGCCTTTACCGGCGACGGTAAGTCGTCCTCTTTATGAAAATGAAATGGCGAAAAAGGCGACCTCCGGTGAAATTATCATCCTCAAGGGCGTCAGGCGATCCGGAAAATCAACGCTCCTTATCAACGAGATAAAGAGGCTCACTGAATCAGCCTTTGATCTTCGAGACATCCTGTACGTCAATTTTGAAGATCCTCGCTTTAACAACCATCTCACACTGGAACTCATGGAGAGGATCAAAGATGCCTTTCTGGAATTTGTTGGCCCTGGCAGAAAACCGGTGCTTATGCTGGACGAGGTGCAGAACGTTCCAGCATGGGAAAAATGGGTACTCAAAGAATACGGACTGAATCAGTCCCGAATCTATGTCACAGGGTCAAGCTCTGCGCTGCTCAGCAAGGAGATCGGCACAGCCCTCACTGGACGTTATCTGGACATCGAGGTTTTTCCATTAAGTTTCAGTGAATTTCTGCATTTCAACAACCTCACAACCAAAACAACCGCGGACCGGATTCGAAAGCGCACCCGCATCAATAAGCTATTCAGCCGGTTCATGGAACAAGGTGGGTTTCCAAAAATATTTGAAATTGAAGACGCTGATGTGAAACGCGATCTTCTTAAGAGCTATTTTGATTCCATTTTGCTTCGGGATATTGTCGCCAGGCATCAACTGTCAAATTACCGAACGCTTGAGGATATGGCAACATTTTTGCTGGCCAATATAGCCTGTATCAGCTCCACTAACAAACTCAAGAACCATTTTTCCATTTCCTTTGACACTGCAAGAGACTATACCGGCTATCTTGAGGATGCCTTCCTGATCTTTCAGCTTCGTCGTTTTGCCTGGTCCGTCAAAAAGCAGATTGCCAATCCCAGGAAATTTTATTCCATTGATACCGGCTTATCCAACCGGGTTTCTTTTCAGGTCGGGGCCCGAAAAGCACAAAACATCGAAAACATCGTTTTTCTTGAACTGCTTCGCCGAAAACAGGACGTTTTTTATTTTAAAACAAAAAATGACCGTGAAGTGGATTTCGTGATAAAACGAGGGGCGCAGGTGGTCGAACTGATTCAGGTCTGCTATTCCATTGAGGATGAACAAACCCGAAAGCGCGAAATAGCCGCCCTGAAGGCGGCAAGCCGTGAACTGGAAAGTGATATTGCCATCCCGTGCACCCTTCTGACCATGGATAAAGAAGAAGAAATGGATATACCTGGCTTCAAGATTAATGTTCGAAACCTCATTGACTGGCTTCTTTTCCCCTGAGCTTGAGAGCTAAACGTTTGGGCATCCATGTGATGATCGATGACAAATCTGCAGCCACAGAGGATCAATTCATGGTTGAAGGTGAAAAATGGCTCCTGTATTCCATGATGTCCAATCTATTTAAGAATGCAGTGGAAGCTTCCACTAGAAAAGAAAAAATAACCATTGCCATGAAACACGGGGAGACTCATTCAGTAAGCATCCATAACCAGGGGTCCGTCCCCGAAGAAATTCGCGACACATTTTTCGATAAGTATGCCACCGCCGGAAAATCCGGAGGAACCGGGCTAGGTACATACTCCGCGAGACTGATTTCCGAAACACTGGGCGGACAAATTGCATTGGATACTTCAGAAGAAAACAGGACAACCATTAAGATCAATTTCTAAAAAAACGAATAGGGTTTATAAAAAGCAAATTGAAAGGATAGGTGATCCACATGAAAGAACTGTCGGATTGTACGGTGCTGGTGGTGGATGATACGGAAGCCAATGTGGACATCCTGGTGGATGCTCTGGGAGAACATCTATGATGTTTCGGTGGCCATGGATGGCCGTGAAGCTCTCGAGAGTGTTGTGGAAGAACCGCCGGATCTGATTCTCTTGGATATCATGATGCCTGAGATGGACGGGTATGAGGTCTGCCGGAGACTAAAGGGCGATGAGCGATTCGCCAAAATCCCCATTATTTTCCTCACCGCCCTCACTGAAGTCGAAAACAAGACCAAAGGGTTTCAACTGGGGGCTGTGGATTACATCACCAAGCCTTTTGAAATTGCTGAGGTCAAGGCCCGTGTTGAAACCCACCTGAAACTTCGCAACAGTGAGCAGCGCTTGAAGCAACTGCTGGAGAAGACCCTGGGGGGCGCTATTGGGATGCTGACGGATATTCTGTCCATTTCAAATCCTTCGGCTTTCGGCCGTGCTTCCCGTGTCAAGCACCATGTTGAAGTCTTGGCAAAAAAGCTGAACATGAACCGTTTCTGGCAGATTCGAATGGCGGCCATGTTGAGTCAGATCGGATGTATTACAGTCTCGTCCGAAACCATTGAAAGGATTTATCGAGGAGAGGACGTGTCTTCCGAGGAAAAAGCGTCTTTTGATCGGCACCCGCGTGTGGGGTACGAACTCCTCTGCAAAATCCCGAACCTGCAGGAGGTGGCCGAAATCGTTGCACGTCAACAGGATCTGGACGCGGACACCGGTCATAAAGGCAGTGACGAAATGGCAAATCTCGTCCGTGTTGGAAGCAGGATTTTGAAACTGGCCCTGGACTATGAAAAAATGATCTTTGCAGGCGAGTCTCCATCGGGCGCCATTGCCGTCCTGAAATCCCACGAAAGAGAATATGGCCACGAGCTTTTGGCCCAGTTCCTTCCAATGATTGAAAACGAAACTTCAAAAAGCCCCATTCGGCAACTGCGTGCGGGAGAACTCACTCCCGGCATGGTCATTCATCAGGATATCCTGACCAAAAAGGGAAAGCTGCTCATCAAAGCCGGAACAGAAGTCAGTCTACCTGTTTATGAGACCCTGCATAACTTTGCCAGAACCGGTTTTATTGAGGAACCTTTTCAGGTCCTGGTCCCGGAATTCTAGTCTAACCCCAAATGACATCAGCGGAGATCAATATGAAGACCTTGAGATTTCTTCCATCATTCGCCATTGCACTCCTGTTATCGTTTTTTTTACATATTCCGCCGGGGCCACAGAATCCTCAGATCTCAAAATACATGTAAATAATCCAAAATTTCCCTCCGTTGCCATTGTTACCACCGGCGGAACCATTGCAGAGAAGGCAGACCCGAAGACCGGCAAATCAGTTCCGGCGGTATCCGGAGAGGAGCTGGTGAAAGCCGTACCCGGTTTAGAGAAAGTTGCCAATATCGGTGTTTTGAATTTCATGAACATCGACAGTTCACAGATGACGCCGGAGATCTCATGGGAACCAAGGCACGCCTGCTGCTGATGCCGGCACTGGCAGAGGTTGGAAACAGTCCTGAAAAGTTGAAGAAATATTTCAAATAGCATTCATCCCTTGACATGGGCTTTGCGTATCATTAAACTATAGTAAAAGCATATAGAATGGTGTCATATGAAATTATCCACCCGAAGCCGATATGGAACCCGAATGGTTTTGGATCTGGCAAAAAGATTCGATGAAGGTCCTGTGAGACTTGGGGATATTGCCAAGCGACAGGGAATTTCGGCAAAATACCTGGAGCAGCTGATTATTCCGTTAAAGCAGGGTAATTTTATCAAGAGTGTCCGTGGCCCTAAGGGAGGACATATGCTGTCGCGGCCTCCCGAAGAGATTACTGTGGGTGAGGTGGTAAAAGCCCTTGAAGGGGGAATGAGTCTTACGGACTGTGTTGAAAACCCCGAGGAGTGTAATAGATCTCGAAAATGTGCGACACGAAACATCTGGGAAGCGGCGTCAAAAGCCATGTACGATAAGCTGGATTCCATGACCCTGGCGGGTTTGCTCTAGCGTCAGGGATCGTCGCGTTCATATGTTGAAGATATTTATAATTTTTATCATGGTGCAGTGGGCAGTTGTCAGGGGGCAGGATGAAATTCGCTGATTTTTCTGCACCCTGACAACTGCACCCTGTGAACGATTATTTTCATAGAATATTGAATGTTGAAATGACACATAGTGTTCCCATGAAAATTCGAAAATCCGCATTCAAATGGCTGGCATGGACGCTGGCATTTTTTCTGGTAACGGCAAGCGTTGCCCAGGGTGTGGAACGTTGTGAGGGGAAATGTTGTCAAGGGCCGCAGGAACCGGTTGTACGGGATCGGCCTGTGGTTCATGAAGCTGTAGCCCTGGAATTACCGCTGAACCCGAAAACGCCCCTTGATGCCTTCCTCCCCTCCTGCCATCTGCCCTGCCCATTGGGAGACAGCAGGACTGCGGGTTCCGAAGAGGCGCCCTGTCAAGGTGAGGGCGCGCCCATATCTTGCTGCCACATGGGAAAGGCCGGGACCGGTTCTCAGGCCTTGGTTTTCCAGGGGCATTCCTGGGGGACGGATCGTCTCTTTCACGCTGCGCTGATGGTTTACAGCCAGTCAGATACCTTTTTAAACGAAGATCAAGGCCACCTTGTTGTGGACGGAGGAAGCTTGCAACCGCGGGCCGCTCCGGTTCCACTCTACCTCAAAAACGCCTCCTTTATCTGTTGAACCCACCGGCCGGTTTCTGGATCCCCAGGGTTTTCTAATCCAGGCTCCGGTACGCACACCATTCTATTATTTCCATTACCTTCGTTCATCCCGTTGACCCCTTAAGCCTTGTCCTTTTTATGGGATAAAGGCCCCTTGAGAAGATCGTGTTGCGGAGAGTTCGATCGTCACACGTCCTTTTGGGGATGGATGGACAACTCCAGGAACAAGGTAAATATCAACGGATAAGACAGATAAATTAACGCCGAAATTCAGGCGAATCATGGAGGAACCAATGGCAAATCAGAAAAAACAATCCGTAAAAGAAATGAGCAGGCATAAAAAAGCAGCGGTCCTGGGGACCGAAAAATTGGGGACCGAAAAAAAGAAAAAGGGCATTTTGGCCTATGTTGCTCTCTCAATCTGCGCCTTGCTGGTGGTCGGCGCCGCTCTCTTCTTGTTTCAGGGAAACGGTCAGACTTCCCAGAATATCTCTTTAGCCCGGAATGGGGGTCAGGATACTCAGGCATCCAGCCAGAGCCAGGTGGTGACTCATCCGGTCAGCCTGTTCGCTGACGGAAAGGCCAAACATTTTGATTTCCGGGGCGACAACGGTATCACCGTCAAATATTTTGTGTTGAAGAGTTCCGACGGAGTGATCCGCGCAGCATTTGATGCCTGTGACGTCTGCTGGCCCAGCGGCAAAGGGTACTATCAGGAACAAGACAACATGGTCTGCAAAAACTGCGGAAAACGGTTCGCGTCGGTGAAAATAAACGTGGTGAAGGGCGGATGCAACCCTGCGCCCCTGAGCCGGAAAATTGATGGCGACAACCTGGTAATCCCGGTGGCGGACATCCTGGCGGGGCAGTCATATTTTGATTTTCGAAGAAAGGGCTAATCATGAAACTCTTTGACATTTCTTTGGCAAATCTAAAACGCCGCAAGGCCAAGGCCTCCTTTATTCTCATCGGATTGCTGGTGGGGGTAACCGCGGTGGTGGCTTTCATGAGCCTGGTGGATACTCTCACCCGGGATATCAATCACAAGCTGGAAAAATACGGCGCCAATATCATGATCCTGCCGAAAACGGAAAACCTGTCCCTCACCTATGGGGGGATGGCTGTCGGGGGCATTTCTTTTGAGATGCGTGAAATCCTCCAGAAGGACCTGGGCAGGATCAAGGGGATCGAGAACGCCGCAAATGTTGCGGCGGTGGGTCCCATGGTGCTGGGTTCCATCAAGGTTGCGGATCGTAATGTGCTGCTGGCGGGGGTGGATTTCCAGGTGGCCCATATCCTGAGACCCTGGTGGAAAATTAAGGGTCAATCTCCCGGTGAGAACGGGATTCTTCCGGGTGCTGAGGCGAGCCGTATTCTTGGCCTGGGTCAGGGTGATGCGCTTGATGTCAATGGCCGAAACCTTGAAGTCTCAGGCATTCTGGAACCGACCGGAAGCCAGGATGACCAGATTGTTTTTGCTTCCCTCAAGACGGCCCAGCAGGTGCTGGGGAAGGAGGGACGTATTTCCATGGCGGAGGTGGCGGCCCTCTGCGCCGCATGCCCCATCGACGACATGGTTGGGCAGATCTCGGGTGTACTTCCCGATGCCAAGGTGATGGCCATCCGGCAGGTGGTGAAGGGGCGCATGGAGACCTTGGGGCACTTCAACAAATTCGCCTACGGACTTTCCCTGCTGGTGATGCTGGTGGGAGGGTTGGTGGTCCTGGTGACCATGATGGGTAGTGTTCGGGAGCGCACTTCGGAATTCGGCATTTTCATGGCCATCGGTTTCAGGCGGCGTCATGTGATGAGCATGGTCCTGTTCGAGGCCGCCGTCATCTCGGCCATTGCCGGGGTGGTGGGGTATTTCATGGGTCTTGGTGCAACGAAGCTCACCATCCCCTTTTTCACCGAAAGTATCGATGTGGGTCTGGCCTTTGACCCGGTTCTGGCCCTGGGGGTGTTTGTGGTCGCTGTTACCTTGGGTCTCATATCCAGTGCATATCCGGCGATCATGGCCGGAAATCTTGACCCCAACGAAGCCCTTAGAAGCCTGTAGGAGGAGTGAATTATGGGTTATATTGAAGTTGAAAATCTAATGAAGGAATATGGGAAAGGGGAAGCCGCGTTTATGGCCGTTAAAGGCATGAGCTTCCAGATCCGGCAGGGAGAGTTCGTGGCCGTTGTAGGGGAATCGGGATCAGGGAAATCCACGTTGCTCTCCATGATGGGGGGGCTGAATACCCCCACAGAGGGCCGATATGGGGTGGATGATATAGATGTTTATTCCCTTAGCCTGGATCAAAGGGCCAAGTTTCGGATGGAATTTCTGGGGTTCATTTTTCAGAGTTTTCACCTGATTCCCTACCTGACCGTCATGGAAAACGTGATGCTACCATTGGCCATTGCCAAGATCAAATCCCGGGAGAAAACGGACATGGCCAGGGAGGCCCTTAAACATGTGGGACTTTCGGATAAAGAACACCGTTTGCCCAGCGAGATCTCGGGTGGGGAACAGGAACGGGTGGCCATTGCAAGAGCCGTGGTAAACAACCCCACCATCCTCCTGGCCGATGAACCCACCGGCAACCTGGATACCAAGACCAGCCGTGAGATTATGGATCTTTTTCACACCCTGAATGGGGAAGGGATCACCATTGTTATGGTGACCCACAATGCGGGGTGCTCAAAAGAGGCTCATCGGGTCCTCTGTGTTTCAGACGGATTGATCAGTGAGCAGAAGCGTCTACAGAAGGTTGTGGAATACCCCTTCGGGCTGGAAGCGGCTGTGGATCTGTACTCGGCGGAGAATGTTACAGTTCAGTAGAATGGAGTTCGTTCAAAATATCAAAGCGAAGAAGCCCTGAGAAAATGCAATACGCATTTTCGCCATTACCCGCCTTCTTTGTATCCAGGCATCCGGAAGCGGGGGTCATCAATCCGGTTAGAGAGAAAAGCCTCTGTAACCTGTTCCACATCGCCGGCAATTCCGCTGATCAGTCTGATGCCGGCGGATTGAAGCATTTTGTCAAATACTTCGCTGATGCCGCAGCAGATGACAGCATCGGGTTTTAGGTTTTTTACGATCTCAAACCGATCGGATTGGGAGTAGATTTCAAAAGAAATCTCTCTCTTTAGAACGCTAACATTCCCTTCGAAATCATTGATTAAAAGACGGGTGCATGTGTCCAGCACCGGTGAAACTCTGTTATGGAATACGGGTATGGTAATTCGAATCATTTCCCATTACCAGAAAGAGTCTGTCTCGTCTATATTGAACCCTATCTTCGCAGCCCCCAGGTATTCACCCCGGATACTCAGTGGCACCCGCAGCTTGAAGCCAGTTCGGATTTGTATTCCGTATGGGCCAGGGACCACCAGAGTTCGTTGATAGGTGCGTCTTCATCTATTTTGGCGATTGCCATCTTATCGGATGCATGAAAATGACCGCAGGGGAACGCCCGATCTAAAAGGATCTCAACTTGACCCTCCTCTGACGACTGCTCCACCATGTCCAATTCATTTATATCTATGGTATGACCGAAGTGGTCTTGGTGTGCAAAAAAAACGGATGCAGCCAATTGATGCGTATCCGACGTATCCACGCACTCAAATAGTTGGTCACCGGTATGGACGTATTCGAATCCCGGAGAACGTGTTATGCGCAGCCGAACCGGTGTGGCTTTGCTGTAAAAGGCATACATGGATAAAAGCCGGTCAAAAACAGGGTACCCCAGTTTCCAGCCGGGCACCGATCGACCGGCTTCACCTTTCTTGTAGCGCCGACTTTTATGGATGAGATCAAAGTCCAGTACCGTTTCCTCGGGATAGACCGAGCGCATGGTATCCAGGCTTTCCAGCGTAAAACACGCCAGGGTATCATCCTGATTCACCGTGTATTCCATGGCGGCCACGTTGAACAGGGAATCGGGGATTTTTTCCTTCTCTTCAAACCGGGGCGTATGGGTATCATCAAAAAAAGGGCTCCGGCTTAAGTATTGTTCTTCATGGGAGAAGGTGTCAAAAACGGTTGCGTTAGGGAATGGATAGCACTTTATGGAAAAGAACGCCTGCTTGTTTGCCGGATTATTCTCATCAACCGCGGCGTCTACCAGCTGGAGCTGGTAGGCGCCTGATGCATCCGAAAGCCACATATACCAGGCCGGAAAGTCTCCCCAGATCTGACTGACCGCCTCCATTTTCAACAGATCCTTCAGTTTGTCGACCCATGATGTGGTCACCAACATGCCGTTGATTTTATTTTGAAAGAAACTCTCGCACTCAGTGATTGTATCCACCATGCTTTTCAAACAGCTCCTTTACAATGTCGTTTTTCTCCCGTCCTTCGGTGTCGATGCCGTGTTGCTGGGCGGTCGCCATTAAAATATCATCCGGATAGGCAAGGGTAAGGGCATAGCTGGAGTCATAAGAGTCAAAAAATTCATCGAATGCCAGGTTCTCCTGTGCTTCTTTAACGCCCGCCCCAAAGCCTTCAACGACCTTCCCGACCTGCTCGATAAAGTACTTTCTACAGAATGCTCTTTTACTTTTATCCACCATTTTCCTTCCGCCCTGTTTTTTTGAGAGGCCACCCCTCGAAAAAATCCGCCTGAACCATGACAATGCTCAAAAAAAGAAGTGTCCACACAAGCGGTTTGTCATCGGGCTGGGCGATGCCGGGTACCTTGGCCAGGAAAAAAGTCGACAACGGAGAATAGTAAAACCAGTAAAACAACATGCCGCCGCCCACGGCGATAAGGGTCCGTATAACGGCACTCAGCCCGAGGCTTTTCATATTGGGAAAATTGTTGAAATAATTTTTCAGAATAAACGCCGCCAGGATAAAGAATCCGCATATTTCCCCGGCATGGATGAAACGGAAATCCGGGCCGTCGGTGTATTGCCCTCCCATAAACGGTTCATCCCAGAAATAGTTCATAATATTCATCAGGACATAGAGAATGATGATACCCAGCACAGCGGTTACGATAAAGGCCACCAGACCTTTTGCCCAGGTGGATTCCCCGTCCTTTTCCAGAAATTTCCATGGATACCCTTCCCACAATAGATCCGAGACGATGATCCAGAACAGGACGCAAAGGACAAGACCAAGCCCGAAAAAGGCGCTGCCGGTACCGGCAAGGTCCGCCCACCAGGATGCTACGCCGGCCTTGTCCTGGGCCGGGTAGAAAAGATAGCAGACATGGGGATGAAACAGGAGGGTATAGACGATGCCGGTGAAAAAGGAGACGGTAAAGAATTTGGACCATGCCGTAACAGCCCGACTGACCGTGTGCCAGGGCCATCTACCGAAACCGGTGCTCCAGAAAAGCGCTACAAACAAAAATGCGGCGCAATAATAAAGGATGGCGGTGGAGGCGTTTTCCCGAGCATTCCATATTTCAGCACCCTGACCCCCCGAAGCAATGATCGCTTGCGGGCTAAAATAAGCGATGCCGAATTTGCCGATAAATCCCCAGAAAACAACGTAAACCAGGAAAAGCATCAGTAAAAAGGCCACAGCGGTCATCAGTATTCCCCGCAGGACCGGCCCGAATGTTTTGGTTGCGGTTTCCGGAAACGGATAGCTGTCGGTAACGTTATTCAAAAACACGATGGCCGCAAGGAACGCAACGACCAGCGAAAAACCATACATGGGGGTATACAGTTTCATGACGGCGTCCGGGTTCATAAAAATATACCACAGTAGCCATACGATACAAAAAACCGCCACCAGATTGATCAACCCAAAAAGATAATTGAATTTCTGTCCTGTTTCCGCATCAGTATTCATCTGTTCGACCCTCCATCAGTGGAATGGAGGGGGGGAGCGATTTTGAGATCCGCTCCTCTCCCCATTAGCACTGCCTATTCAGGAACCGGTAAAAATGACGGTTAAAAAACAATGTGGTCGCCGTTGGTCAGAAAGGCGTTACTTGCGGTGGCCACTGAGGACTGTTTTGCGTATGTCTTGTATTTATTGGTTCCTTTGACGACGGGAACACCGGCGGCGGCGGCCTTTTCAGCCCAGATCCATCCTGTGCAGTGGTTGCAGGCCAGCCTTTGGATTTTGAATGCCTTCACGCCTTTGATGATATCATCAAATTTGGGGTCCCATGTCTCAAAGAGCGTAATATGTAAACCGCCGTAGCACCCGTAGGGTTTGTATCCGGCGAAATTTTTCCGTGCGTAAGAGAACAGAGAAAGGATTCCCGGATGGCAACAGCCGGTTACTGTGACGATCCCCTTGTCCTTAACATTGAAATAAAGGATATTCTCTCCCCGTACCCGCAGCAGAATGGGAACATCGAATTCTTTTATGGCCACGCCCGGCATGGGGTTGTAGATACCATCTTTCTTGCCTTTCGGACTGCACAAAACCAGTTTTCCGGTATGGGGGACATCATTTTTGCAGATTTGGATCTCTTTGCCCTCCTTGTTTTTGGCCTTCAGATGCGCTCCCTTGAGCAGTTTCATATCTTCCGGATAATAGGTTTCCGGCGCATAAATGGTGATATTGGGGTTGTGTTTCAGGGTTGACTCAATTCCCCAGTAATGGTCCAGATGCCAGTGGGAAAGGACCATGAACTCGATTTCACCGCTCTTCAACATCTCTGGAATGTGGTTCATCTCGTAGATATAGTCCACCCAGTCGTTGTTCCATCCGGAGTCCAGGAGAATTTTTCTTTTTTTACCATCCAGTTGGGTCACCGTTATCAGAGCCATATAGCCACCGGCATTGTCCCAGTCCCACGGAATGGTGTACTGATTGGTCATGGCGCCGCCATAATCCACGATATCCTTTTTAAATTTGTCATTGTCGAACCAACTGGTTTCACTGAGCACATCAATGCGCACGTCTTTTACCTGGCCGAAGTCAACCTTTTTCCGTGCATGGGCCTCACGGGTCAGTGCCCCTGGGCCGGTCAAAGAAGCCGCAACGCCCGTGGCCGCCAAGGATTTTAAAAATGTTCTTCTTTCCATTGTTTTCCCTCCGTTTCCTCGATAAAAGGTTTTTTACTAACCCGCTTCTTTTTCCGCGCCCTTCTATACCCCCCCCTTTTTTTTCAGTGTTGGTTATTGGAATGGTTAATGGCAGTATGCCCTGATTCTGAAGAAATGACGCAATCCGAATTGGCGCCCAGTTGCGTCAAAACTACCCCCGCCGAGGAGGATACCAGCAAAAAACATACCGAAATAATGTTATATAAAACTATGTATCCTATCTATTTGGAATTAAAAGAAATTTAAATAAATGCTTGATTTTGGATTCTAAATGATAGACACTCAGGGAACATTTTGTGACATTAGCTTCCTTGCAGAGGGAACAAAATCAACCCAAAGAATCCACATCCTCACCGATGTGTTGAAAGAACTCTTTCCATGCCGAAGATTCAAAAACAGGATTTTAAGGAGGAGGTCTCGTCTGGTAAATGCCTCGAAGATCAGTATCGGATCATACTGGACAACATCACGGATGGTGTGTACGCGTTGGATTTGAGCTGGCGTATTACCTACTTTAATCGCGCAGCCGAAAAAATTACCGGAATTCCCATAAATGAGGCGATCGGCAGGCCGTGCTTTGAAGTCTTCCGCAGCAGTGTTTGCGAAAGTAATTGTGTTCTCCGCGAAACCATGGACACCGGTTCCCCAATACTGAACAGACCCATCTATATTATTCGTGCCGACAAAAAACGTATCCCTGTCAGTTCCACAACAACCCTTTTGAGAGACCGCAATAAAAAAACCATCGGGGGTGTGGTGACCTTCAGAGATTTGAGTGCTATCAGCGAACTGAGAAGAGCGCTGTCCAAGCAACACTCCTATGAGGACATCGTGAGTAAGAGTGCCTGTATGCACAGGATTTTTTCGATCCTGCCCCAGATCTCTCAAAGTCACAGCACGGTATTGATAGAAGGGGCCAGCGGCACGGGGAAGGAACTCGTCGCCCGTGCGATTCACAACGACAGCCCACATAAAAAAGGTCCTTTCGTGGCCGTCAACTGCGGGGCGTTGCCGGATACTCTGGTGGAATCCGAGCTTTTTGGTTACAAGGCGGGCGCTTTCACCGATGCAAAAACGGACAAGCCCGGAAGGTTTGAACAAGCCCGGGACGGTACCCTTCTGCTGGACGAGATCGGAGACATATCGTCATCCATGCAGGTCCGTCTTCTGCGGGTTCTTGAAAATAAAACTTATGAACCCCTGGGCTCCAACGAACCGATCAATACCAACGCCAGAATCATTGCTGCTACCCATAGCAATCTGGAAGAGCTGGTTAGAGACGGGGCATTCAGGAAGGATTTATACTACCGGATTAATGTTGTGAAGCTTTCCCTGCCGTCCCTGGCGGATCGAAAAGAGGACATCCCTCTTCTGGCGGATCATTTCATTGAACGTTTTAATCATTTGACGGGAAAGAACATTGCGGGGATGTCCCAGAGAGCCATGGCCACGCTGATGTTACACGATTGGCCCGGCAACATACGCGAACTGGAAAATGCCATAGAGCAT
>Ga0208901_1000095_pt1 | contig 60912 bp, 44 predicted proteins | sample AntAceMetag02UKF_FD_184764 | JGI IMG/M metagenome (GOLD analysis project Ga0208901, IMG submission 184764) | Saline lake microbial communities from Ace Lake, Antarctica - Antarctic Ace Lake Metagenome 02UKF (SPAdes) (version 2) | ecosystem: Environmental > Aquatic > Non-marine Saline and...
GAAGTCAAATAAACATAACTCCTAAAAATATAATTATTTCCATTATTTTATTTTTAATTATATTAAAAAACTATCTATAAATTTAGTATCTCACCCCCTATTTAGCTAAAAATAGATTGCATCTAACTCGTTGATATCGGAACTTTTCTAAGTTGAGAGTTTAACTCTAAGGTTATTCCATCAACGAGTTTTTCTAAATACCTACATTATATAAAATATATAAAGCAATACAAGTAGAATTAATATTTTTTTGTAAGAAAAATTTATTACTTGCATTTTTTATAATTATTACTTGCATTTTTATTGTTTATTTATGTTTAAAATTAGATTTTTAGGCTTATATAAGCCAATAATAATTACTTGCATTTTTTGTAACTATTACTTGCAGATAATTATTTACTGAATATAGATAGATATATAAAATTTTCCTAACTTTTTCAGTTTTTTTCTTATTTAGAAAACAATATAAAAGCAATATGTTTTTTATATCATAAGAAGTCTCCATGAAAATACAACAATATTTGAAGGAATATTCCGATATCCTACAGGTTCAATGATACAGCCCTAAAACTATCAAGTCATACATCTTTTCGGTCAAACAATTTCTAACTTATAGACAAAATAATTTCCAAAAAATTAATTCAGATATTATGATGAAATATTTATTGAAACTTCAAGCCAAATGATATGCAAACAAAACAATACATAAGCATATATGTGCTATCAAAACTTTTTATCTTCAGATATTATGATATAGAATCAAACTTAATTTTTCTTATCCCAAAACTTCTCAAAAACTTCCTGTAGTTCTTTCTAGAACAGAAATTCAGTCCATTTTGGATAATATTTCAAATATCAAACACAAAACTATGGTAGCTATTTCCTATGGGGCAGGACTTAGAGTGTCGGAAGTTGTTAAACTCAAAGTGCAAGATGTAGATTTAGAAAACCTTACTCTACATATTAGACTGTCAAAATGAAATAAGTCTAGAATAAGTATTGTTTCTGAAAAACTAGTTTCTGATCTTAGAGCTTTGTGTGAGGTAAAAAAAGGAGAGGATTATCTGTTTTCAAGTGAACAAGGAGGATGCCTCCATACTAGAAGTCTCCAAAATGTATTCCATAAAGCAATAAAAAAAGCATGAATCAAAAAAGATGCAACTTTTCATAGTCTTCGTCATAGTTTTGCAACTCATCTTATAGAAAATGGGGTGGATGTAACATATATACAGAAGTTGTTAGGTCATAGTAATGTTAGGACTACTATGATATATACACAAGTTTCCAATTCTATGTTACAAAAAATAGTTAGCCCATTTTAATAAAATTAATATATTAATTTTTTATCAAGTTTTCTTTATATTTTTTTAAATTTAATAAATAGTTTTCTGTCCAAATATTTTGAAGTAAATTTATATCATTTAATTCATAAATACTTAGAATCGAAACAATATATTTTTTCTTTTCAAGTTGAATCATAGACAAAACTGGTAGATTATGTTTTATTAAAGGTAAGTTTGAAATAATTCTTGAAGTTCTTTTGTTTACATCTGCAAATAATTGAAAATATGGAATAAAAGTCATTATAAAAATAGATTGCTCAAAAGGATTTTTTATTTGCTCTAACTTTTCTAAAAATATTTCAAGTTCTTGCTCTAATTGAAATTTATTGTCTATAGGAGTATATGTAGTTCAAGTAATTCCTACAGAATGATTTCTAATAACTCATAATTCATTTTTTAATAGTAGATTTTCTCCTAATAGAGAGTGAATCTCAGAAAAACTTTTTTTCGTATAGTCTAATTCTTTTTTATAATATATCATATATTCAATAGCTCTTTTATGATTCAAAATCATTTGAGTTTCTTCTTTACTCTTTTCTTTTGATATTTCGTTATATTTTAATAAAATTTCAGTATCTAAGTATGAATAAGTATTTCATTCTAAATATGAACTGGCATAAGATAAATCTATAAGCAAAATTTCTAGAAATCTTCTATTTGTTTTATAGAAATTAGTATCTATTGGTAAATCTTTTACTGCATTTTCCAACTTTTGTAAATTTTGTTTTGAAAAAAAATATGTTTGATTAGGCTTATAGTTTCTAAGAAAATCATGATTATATAATATTTTATCCCTATCCCAAGTAGGTATATCAAAATATTTCAAAGGATCTTTTTTAATTCTATAAGTTCCTTTTTTAATTTGTTCTATTTTTCATTTTGCAATTAATTTTTTTAGATGTCTATATATAGTGGTTCTATCTTTTTTAAAATAATCTGCTAACTCTCAGGTTTTTGCTTGTTTATTGTTTTTTAAATATTCTAATAATTTTTCTTCCATTTGAATTTAATTAAATTTTAAATGTTGCAACTATTATAGCAAAATGTTGCATTTTTGCAACATAAAATGCAACATTATGTTAGAGTTGTTAGAGCAAAGTAGAAATGTTCAGTTTTATAATTATTTCTATAGATATAATAGAACTAAGGAAAAACCTTAACTTTTCCTTAGTGAAATGGAGTCTATCTAAATAAAGAAATTTATTTCATCCCAGCTTGTTTATTCCCCTTTATAGAACTATAAAATAGAGGTTTTTTACTTTCTTTTTACTTTTTGTATAAAGAAAATATAAAAACACACTAATCTAGTTTATGTTATTTCCTTAAAATTTTCTTATAAAATACTAATATCCTAGCAATAAATTCTTCTATTTTTTTTGACAGATTGAAAATTATCTTTATAATGGAACACAAGGGGAATTTTAGTTAAAATTAAAATAATATGTTACTAGATAAGCAAAGACAAAATCAAAAGAATCCTATTGTGAAACCTATCGTATGGACAGATGGGCAGAGTATAAATGAGAAAATAGGGAAGAACTTTAAGATTCCTTGATATGGAAAAATAACTTTAGATATTCAAACTATCTCAGATGATGCTTTGGAAAAAATATTCAAAGAGAGAAGTTTGGTAGTGGATGATATACCTACAAAGAATGAAGTTATACTTGTCGCAAATCAGTCTAATTATTACAAAAAAATAAAAAAGCAAATAGTAGATCAGATAATGCTCAAAAAATTTGCTATCATAGAGTGACCTACCGGTACTGGTAAAACTACCATATCCAAAACAATAGGATATGAGATGTGATTGCCTGTTTTTGAGGTGGGAGCTGATGCAGAAAAGACTGTAGATGATTTTGCAAAAGAGATAAGAACCTACAAAAAATGAAATGTATTGCAAATCAAACAAGTTCCAGGGTTGCTATTGAAATCTATGATGAATGGGGGTATATTCCTTATAAATGAGGCAAATACTCTTCCTCCTGATATACAGTTGGCTTTGGCGAATATGACAGAAAGCGGATTTGTGGTGATAGGGAATAAAAAGATGAAAATACATCCTAATTTTTATATACTATTCACATCCAATAAAGGATATGCAGGTACCAATGAATATAACAAAGCTGTAGAAAGGAAGGCTTGAGGTACTATTCTTTTGGATTATGAACCAGATAATGAAGGAGAATTACAAATAATCCAGAATATATATGCAAAAGAAAGAAAGAAATTTAAGGAGCCTAAAAGTATATCAGAAGAAGATTTGTCTCATATAGTTAAATCTATAAGATGATTGAGAGAGTCTATTAGGGAACATAATAATGCTTCTGATACACCATTTTTGACTCAAGATGGGAACGATTTTTGGCATTTTCTTTATATTAGATTTTATGAAAAGCTTGCTTTCAATATATTGTCACATAAAAATACTTTTGTAGATTTACAGAGAGAAATTAAAAAAATATTATGACAGTATCTACAAGAAACTATAGTAGGAATAACTGCTACAGGAGAGTATATAGAGCATATAAACGATAAAAGAGAATTAGAGAATCTAGTATTATGAAAAATAGATAATAAGTCTATAAATTTGGAAACAGAAGAAGACGGTGCTGCTGACCTTTTGTCTGATGAATTATCATGAATTTTTGATGATAATTTAGACTTTTTGAATGATATTGGTTTTGAAACTGATGGTGCAGAAAAAGTAAAAAAACAGCAAAATACCCACAAGAACATGTGATTGCTAGCAAATGGTATAAATCCTAATTTATTTAAACTAGTTTTGGATAATGAAACCAAAGCCCAATGAGAGATTCTTGAAAGATTGGATAATATAGCGGAGTTGGCAGAGGATATGTATCAGAAATTGGTAGATACCAATAGAGAAAAGACTGTTGATTCTATAAGTATGGAGGAACTGGATGATTATGGAAAGGTTTTGAAGGTAAATATAAATGGAAGTAGTCTATATTTTGATTCTAAAGATAAATCATTGTTAGATTGATTGGAAACTGAAAAAGATATAAAAGATAAAATCTTTGGTAATGATAATATTACAATATTGATAAGTATGGAAGAAAGTGGAGAATATATGGCATTTCCTAACTTTTTTGATCATCCTAAGGCTTTGGAGGTAAGGAGATTTTCAAAAATGATTATGCAAATTGTAGATAATCATGAAGTTGTTAGTTTCTTATGATTTACAGGGGATATCAGGGATCTTAGATATACAGGAAAGGAAAGTGGCGATTTGTATATTCCTCAAAGTAAGGTAAATGATTTGTTGATAAGGAATTATGAAATAGTGACTCATGATGATGTTCGGTTTCAGAATTTGAACCCTAAAAGGCATTTGTTGGCTCTAGATGAATATGAACAACTGGCTTTTATTACAAAGGATAAGATAGATTCTAATATGAAAATATTGAAACCCTTGGATAGGATTATAGATAAAATATTGAAGAAAGATGTTAGAAATAGGTTCGCCAATATTGATAAGCTAAATTTGCATGATGGTGCTAAGGAAAGGAGTGCAACAGCTATACCTATGAACGTTTATGGAACTATGAAATCGATACAGTCTATGTTATTTGATGATTTGGGTAATAAATTTGAAGTAATAACAAAGACTACAGAAAAAACTTTACAGGATATAGAAAAACAGGTTAGAGGTGGGAGAGATGTGTTACTAATGTGACCATCCGGAGTAGGTAAATCAGCGTATGCAAGGGAAATAGCTTATAGATTGAGACTTCCGTATATAGATTTTCAAATAAGTTCAGATATAGATGAATCAACATTTACAAGCAAAAATGAATGGAATGAATGAGAATTGGAAAATGTATTCACGGCTTTCTTGGATTATTTTGTAAATGGATGACTTGTGGAATTGAAAGAGATGAATATGGCTCCAGTTTTGACATTCTTGAATAACTTTTTGGATAAAGAAGGTACTGTTACTATAAATTGACACATATATAGGAGAAATCCAAATTTTCATATAATTTCTACTGTAAATCCTTTTGATAATAGGATATTTATGGGTACGAAACCTTTGAATTTGGCGGTACAATCTAGATTTTATATGCTAAATCTGGACTATATCCAAGATATAGAGGAAGAAACTGATTTGCTGATAGAATATATGAAATTGAAAAATGAAAACTTTTTAGAAAATATAGGAGAGAAAGATGTTAGAAACTATATATGAGATGTCTTACAATACCTAGTATATCCATTGAGAAGTAAATTCAAAGAATTACAAAAAAGTCAAACTTCATGAACAGATGAGGAATTGAAATTATTGTCAGGAAAGATTATAACAGTAGATATATTGCAAAAATGGGTAAGTTCTGTAGAGAAATTGGAAGATATAAAAGATAAAATAAAAGGGTTCTTATCATTTACAGATGAAGAAAAAAACCTATTGTCAGAAGAGATAAGAGCCATACTTGGGAGCTTGTAAGTAGCTTTTGATTGAACATAGTTTTAGACGGGTAGATATAAAAATTTAAAATAAAAACATAAAATATGGTAAAACTATTTAATATAGATACATATAAAGATTCACAAGAATATTTCCAATTGAGTTTGGAAATAAACGAATTTTTAGAATTGGAAAAATTTGTAGAAGATAGTAATTGAGTTATTACTTGGGATAAATTAGGAGAAGAAGGAGTTGTAAAAATTGCAAATAAGAGAGTGGAGTGAATATATTGGAAGTGAGATTTAAATTTAATCTTTACAAGTCTAAAAAATTTACGAAAGATAAAAAAAATAGAATGAGAATTAGATTGTAGAAACATAAAGGAATTAGAAGATTTATGAGAACTAGAGGAATTATGATTAAGTTTAGATTTAAGAGGAACAAGCATGAAAAGTTTATGAAAATTAAAGAAAGTTAGGTGAGCTATATATTGTGAAGGGCTAAAGGAATTAGAAGATGTTTGAGACTTAGAGGAAGTAAAATGAGATTTAGATGTAAGAGGAACATCAATAAAATTACAGATAGAAGTTATAAAAAAGACATTAAGATGAGAATTTCAAGTATGAGAGTTGTTTTTAGATAAAGGAATAAAAGAAATACTCACTAGGACTTATAAAGTAAATAAATTAGATTTTTATGAGCTTCAAAAAATGTTTGGAGAAGATATAAGTAAGATAGACGATGAAGAATTGAAGAAATCTATAGTAGGAGTATTAAATTATGAATACAAAGAAAAAAGAAAAGAAGTAGAAAGAAAAGGAAATAAAATAATAGAAGAAAACACAGGAAAAGATTTGTCTGGAGAAAAGAAGGAAGAGCTAAGAGATAAGATAAAAGAGTTAGGCTTAGAACTAAGAGTAATGAAATTAAAAATCGAGAGTTTTGGAATAAATATAGATGATTTATAAAATTAAAATAATAAAAAGTGGATAAAGATTTAATCACTACAGAAGAACTAAGAAAACAAGAACCTGAAAAATATTTTCAGGGAGTTTTGGAGGTGAGTGAATTTAATGAATTAAATAGGTTGGTAGAAGATAGTAATAGAAAAATTTCTTGGGATAAACTAGCCGAAGAATGAGTGGTAAAAATTGAAAACAAGAAAATAGAATGAATATATTGGAAATGAAAGTTAAATTTAAGCTGAACAAGAATTAAAAGTCTATGAAAATTGAAAAAAGTGAATTGAAATCTATATTTAGAAAATCTAAAAACATTAAAAGGTATATGAGAACTAGAGGAAGTCGCTTGAGATTTGTATTTGAGATGAGGGATTGTAGAGTTACAATGTGAAGTTATAGATAAATTAAAGATATGAAAGTTAAAAATAACTGATAGAATAGAGTTTTGATGAAAAGTAGGATGAATAGAGAAGTTATTAGAATATGAAGAAATTCCTTGAAATTTAGATTTAATATGAACAGAAGTAAAAAATTTATGAAAAGTTAGAAAAATAAATTGAACTTTATATTGCCGAAATATAAAGACATTAGAAGATTCATGAGAATTGGAAGAAGTAAATTGAAATTTATATATCAATTGAACATCTTTTGAATTACATATAGATATAATAAATAAAATTAAAACAGAAAAAATTAAAGTAAAAAATGAAGTATTTTTTGGATGAGAAATAGAATGAATAGAGAGGGTATTAGAATATGAAGAGATTCCTTGAAATTTAGATTTAGAATGAATAAGAATAAAAAGTCTATGAAAGTTAAAGAAAGTAAAATGAAATTTATATTGTAGTAGAATAAAGGGATTAGAAGATTTATGAGACTTAGAAAGAGTATGATTTAATTTAGCTTTAGATTTATCTTCTATCGATTTACAGATTGAAGCTTTATCTAAGATAGATAGAACTGAACTAGCAGTATGGAGCTTGACTGTAGATAAATGAATAGAAGAAATATTTAATAAAATTTATCAAGAATGAAATTTAAATATAAAGAATTTTAGAAAAATATTTGGGGAAGATATAGAAAAAATAGAAGATGAAGACTTAAAAAAGACGGTTATTCTAATATTAAATTATGAATACAAGAAAAAAAGAAGGGAAATAGAAAGAAAATGAAATAAGATAATAGAAGAGAATAAAGGAAGGGAGTTGTCTGAAGAAAAGAAGAAGGAACTAAGAGATAAGATGAAGGCTTTAGATATAGAATTAATTACTACTAAGGATAAGATAGAGAGTTTTGGAATAAAAATAGATGATTTATAAAATTAAAATAATAAAAAGTGGATAAAGATTTAATCACTACAGAAGAACTAAGGAAACAAGACCCAGAAAAACATTTTCAGGGAGTTTTGGAGGTGAGTGAATTTGAGTGATTGAGGACCTTGGTAGAAGATAGTAATAAAACTATATATTGGGATAAATTAGTAGAAGAATGAGTGGTGAAAATTAAAAACAAGAGAATTGAATGAATATATTATCAGTGAGATTTAGAGCTGAGCTGAACAAGTCTAAAAAGTTTATGAAAATTACAAAGAATTGATTGATATTTAGAGTGTGGCGGTCTAGAAATGTTAGAAGATTTATGAGAATTAGAAGAGGTAGAATGAGATGCGTATTTTAGCGGAACAGGACTAAAAAGTTTATGAAAATTGAAGAGAGTTAATTGATATTTATATTGTAAAGATATGCCTCAATTAGAAGATTTATGAGACTTAGAGAAAGTATGATGAAATTTAAATCTAATAAGAATAAATATAAAAAGTTTATGAAAATTAAAACAAGTTAGGTTAACTTTGAGTTGTAACGATATGCATAAATTAGAAGATATATGAGAATTAGAAGAAGTATGATGAGATTTTGATTTAAAATGAGTTTCTATAGATTTACAGTGTCAAATTGTAGATAAGATAAAGAATAAAGAATTGAAAGTAGGTGGAGGAATTTATTTTTGATGAGAGTTAGAATGAATAGAGAAATTATTAGAATATGAAGAATTTCCTGGAGATTTATATTTACAGTGAACAAAAATAAAAAGTCTATGAAAAACTAAAAAAGTAGATTGAACTTTATATTGTCAAAATATAAAGACATTAGAAGATGTATGAGAATTAGAGGAAATATCATGAAATTTATTTTTGAGCGGAACAAGAATAAAAAGTTTATGAAAAATAAAGAAAATAAATTGACACTTGTATTGTGTGGGTATGGATGAATTAGAAGATTTATGAGACTTAGAGGAGGTATGATGATGTTTAGATTTGAGATGAGTTAATATAAAATCTTATATAAAAATCATTTCTCATTTAGAGAAATCAAGATTGAAAGTAGGAGAATTAATATTAGACAAAGGAGTAAAAAACATATATAATAAATTATATAAAAGATGAAAAATAGATTTTGATGAAGCGCAAAAGATATTTGGAGACGATATAAATAAAATAGAAGATGAGAAAATTAAAAGTCTTGCAAAGACTATTTTACTAAATGAATATGAAAGAGTAAAGGAAGAAGTAAAGGAAAAATGAAAAAAGATAATAGAAGAAAATAAGGGAAAGAAATTATCAGATGAGCAGAAGAAAGCACTAAGAACGCATATGAAGGCTTTAGATAGAGAGCTGGTAGTAACTAGAGATAAGATAGAAAGTTTTGGAATACAAACAGAAGATTTATAAAATTAAATTATAGAAAAGTGGATAAAGATTTAATCACTACAGAAACATTGAGAACGCAAAATCCTGAAAGATATCTTCAGGAAGTTTTGGATGTAGACGAATTTGAAGAATTGAAAAGATTGGTGGTAGATAGTAATCATTATATAACCTGGGAAGAGTTAGCGGAAGAAGGAGTTGTGAAAATTAAATGAAGAAAAATAGAAGAAATACGTTGGGAATTAGATCTAGATTTAAAAGAAACCAAAATCAAAAACTTATCAAAATTTAAAGTAGTAGATGGAGAATTAAATATTATAGGATTGTCTTATAGTTTGCAAATTGAAATAATGAATAATATCTTGGAAAAGAGATTATTAATATGAAAAGGTGTAGTTTTTGGATGAAATATAGAATGAATAGAAAGTCTTTTGGAAGAGGATTCTATACCTTGAGATTTATCTTTGAAATGAACAGGGGTAAAAAGTTTATGAAATATAAAGGACGTATATTGAAATCTAGACTGTAGAGGTTTAGATACATTGGAAAGTATATGAGAATTAGAGAAAGTAAGAAAGGATTTGATATTGGTATGAGTCAAAATAGATTTACAATTGAAAATAATCAAAAGTTTGCTTAGTACGTCCTTGTTAGTTCGGGGAGAAAGAAGCTTTGGATGAAATATAGAATGAATAGAAAAACTATTAGAAGAAGAATATATTCCTTGAGTTCTAGATATGAGAAACTCATCAATAGAGTTACAAATAGAGGCTATATCCAAAGAACAAAAATGAGTACTGAGAGTAGATAATATATTAGTAGATGATATAATAGAAAATCTATATTATATGGTACATAATGAATGAAAATTAGATATAGAAAAGTTTAAACAAGTATTTGGAGGTAATGTAAATAAGTTGGAACAGGATATGAAGTCACTAGCAGTAGAAATCCTAAGTAATGCTTATAAAGAGAAAAAGAATGAAATAAAATATAAATGATGAATTATAATATCAAACAGTAAAAGAAAAAAATTAATGGGAGGCTTGACAGATGAAAAAAAGAAAGAGATAAGAGATAAACTAAAAGAATTAGATACAGAGTTGACTGTAATGAGAAACAAAATAGAAAGTTTTACAGAACCAGTTTAATCTCCAAGAGCTTTGAAATTAGAATAGAAGTTTTATAAACTTAATTTATATCGCGTGGAGAAAGATTTAATTAATACAGAATACCTAAGAAACCAAGACCCTGAAAAATATTTTCAGGAGGTTTTGGAGGTGAGTGAATTTGAGGGATTGAAGAAATTAGTAGAAGATAGTGATAGAGTTATTTCTTGGATTAAATTAATTAAATTAGCTGAAATAGAGATAAAAGATAAAAAAATAGCATGAATTGTTTGGACAAAAAAATTAGATTTGAGAGGAACTTCATTAGAAAGTTTACGAAAAATAAAGAAAATAGAGTGAAATTTGGATTGTGAATGCGTTAATACATTGAAAGATTTATGAGATTTGGAGGAAGTAGATGGAAGTATAGATATAAGAGGTACAGCTATAAAAGCTTTATGAAAATTGAAAAAAGTTAGCAATAAACTATCTTGTGGAGGATTATCGACTTTAGAATCTTTATGAGATTTAGAAGAAGTATGATGAGGATTATATATAAAAGAAACAAAAATTAAAACTTTAGGAAAATTAAAAAGAATATGATTGAATTTGTATTGTGGAGGATTATCAACTTTAGAATCTTTAGGAGAATTAGAAGAAATAGGTGGAAACTTAGAAATAAAAGGAACTAAAATAAAAAGTTTAGGGGAATTGAAAGTAGTAAAGTGAAATATCAATTGTGAGAATCTAAAAATATTAGAAGATATAGGTACTTTGGAAAAAATATGATTAGACCTAAATATAATAGGATTATCACTAGAGTTACAAATGGCTGTTATGGAGAAAATAGAAAAATGAACTTTGAAAGTGGAATGAGAATTTTATTTAGGAGGCAATATAAGAGGAATAGAGGTTTTGATAGAACAGAAAATTATACCATGAACTTTGTATATAATATGATTGTCTGTAAAACAACAAATGCAGATAATAGACAAGGTAGTCAAAAGAGAATTGAAGGTGGAGGATTTGATTACACAAGATGGGTTGGATGAAATGTATGAAAATCTTTATCAAGATAATAAATTAGATTTCGAAAATTTCAAAACTATAATATGAAATGAGTTAGAGAACGTTAAAAAAATAGAGATAAGAGAATTGTGAGAATGGATATTGTTGGAGGAATATAAAAGAATTAGAACTGATGTAAAAAAGAAATGAGAGAAAATAATAGAGGAAAATAAAGGAAAGAATCTAACAAAGGATGAAAAGAAGGATATAAGAGAAAGCTTGAAAGAATTAGATGTAGAGCTACAAGAGATGAAAGACAGAATTGAAAACTTTGGAGTAGAAATAGTTAGTAATTAAAAGGGTATAATATTTTATTTATAAACAATAAATTAAGTGAAGAAAACTCAAATCACATTTGAAGAATTAGAAAACCAAAATCCTGAAATGTATTTCCAGGGAATTTTGACTACGAATGAATTTGAGCGCTTGGAAACATTAGTTGATAATAGTGATTGAAAAATTAGCTGGGAAGAATTATCTAAAGAAGGAGTAGTGAAAATATCTTCAGAACAGTGAAGAGTAGAATTAATATATTGGGAATGAAATTTAGCATTAGAAGAAACCACTCTAACGAGTTTACGAAAAATCAAAAGCATATCTTGATATCTGCTTTGTCCTCGAACTTTAGAAGACTTATGAGAATTAGAAGAAGTATCTAATAGATTAGAGATAAGAAATGCTCCAATAAAAAGTTTATGAAAACTAAGGGAAGTATGTTGATATTTAGTTTGTATAAATTTACATGCTTTAGAAGATTTATGAAATTTGAAAAAGGTTCATCAAGATTTATATCTATCTAATTGTTCACATTTAGAGAGTTTAGGTAATGTAGAAAAAGTATGAGCAAATTTAATTTGTGAAGATAGTAAGTGATTGAAAAGTTTATGAGCTTTGAAAATAGTGAAAGGAAGAGTGAAATTTAAAAGAATATCCATAAAGAGTTTGGGTAAAATAAAGAAAATAAATGGTGCTTTATTGTGTAACAATTTGAAAACACTGGAGGATTTATGAGAATTGGAAGAAGTATGATGACAAATGGAAATAAAATGAACTTCTCTCAAATCTTTGTGAAAATTAAAGAAGGTAAAGTATAATTTTCATTGTGATAACATAGCAACTTTAGAAGATTTATGAGAATTGGAAGAAGTTCATGGCTATTTTAGTATAAGCTGAACCAAAGTCAAAAGTTTAGGAAAGCTACAAGTAGTATATGGAAGTATGTATTGCGTGAATTTACAAACTTTGGAAGATTTGTGATATCTTGAAGAGGTTAGTGCTAGTTTGAATATAAGCGGAACTTCTGTAGAAAGTTTAGGGAAGTTAAAAAAAGTAAGAGCTAGTCTTATTTGTGAAAATATGAAAAAACTGAAGGATTTATGAGATATAGAAACAGTAGGGGTATTAAATATACAATGAGTAAATGTAGATTTTCAAATGAAAATTATGGAAAAATATAGAAATAAAGAATTAGAAATAATAAGATATATACATTTTTGATGAAAGGTATATTGAATAGAAAAATTGTTAGAGGAAGAGACAATATTATGAGATTTATCTATAGAAAATAAAGAAATACAAAATTTAGGAAAAATCAAGAAAATAAGAGGTGATTTGTATCTGATAAATACATCTATATATATGAAAATTAAAACTTTATGGGATTTTGAAAAAGGGAGATTAGAAGTCAAAAAAATAGCTGTAGATAATTGAATAAGAGAAGTAGTAGAAAAAGTTTTTCAAGATAATAAATTTAGTTTCAATAGTTTTATAAAAGTTTTTGGAGATAAATTATCGGCTTTGGAATGATCTAATTATATAATAGCATTAGAATTATTGAAAATAGAATATAAAGAAAAATTAGAAGAGATAAAAAAGAGGGGTCAGATTATAATAGAAAGAAATAGATGAAAAGATATAAAAGATAAAGATAAAAAGAAGATAAGAAATGAAATAAAGGCTTTGGGTAATGAATTAAGTGAGCTTTAAAAAAGAATATCCTATTTTGCAGGAACAGTAGATTGGGATAGTATATAAGATATTTATTTAATTATTAATTTAATAAAAGTGGAAACAGATTTAATTACAACAGAAGAACTAAGACAAAACAATCCTAGAGCCTATTTTCAGGAAACTTTGGAGGTGTCAGAATTTAAAAAACTGAAGGAATTAGTAACAAATACTAATAGTGTAGTTTCTCGAGAGTTATTGATTGAAGAATGAGTAGTAAAATTGGAATGAAACAAAATAGAGTGAATATATTGGAAATGAGATTTAGATTTAATTTTGACTAATTCAAAAAAATTACGAAAAATTAAAAAAATAGAGTGAGATTTAAAATGTTGATGACTAGCAACACTTGAGGACTTATGAGAATTGGAAGAAGTATGATGAAAATTAGATATAAGTAGAACAAGTCTAAAGACTTTATGAAAATTAAGAAAAGTTTGAAGATATATTGACTGTAATAATGCTGATAACTTGAAAGATTTGTGAGACTTGGAAGAAGTATTATGATATTGTGATTTGAGATGAACAAAGATAGATAATTTATGAAAATTGAAAAAAGTAAGTGGAGAAATAGATTGTAATTATCTAACAACATTAGAAAGTTTATGAGATTTAGAAGAGGTTTTAAATTTGGATTTGAATAGAACTAAAGTAAAGAAATTATGAAAATTGAAAAAAGTAAAATGAAATTTATATTGCCGAAATATAAAAACTTTGGAAAATTTATGAGAATTAAAAGAAGTAGAATGAGATTTTTATGTGAAAGGAATAACTGTTGAATTACAGATTGAAATAATGAAACTATATCAAGAAGGAAAATTAAAAATAGGATGATTGATTTATTTTTGATGAAATCTAGAATGAGTAGAAAAATTATTGGAACAAGAAACAATACCTTGAAGTTTAGATATATCTCAAACTAGATACAAAACTTTATGAAAATTGAAAAAAGTAAAATGAATGCTAAATTGTAGCACTATGGCATTGAAAGATTTATGAGAATTAGAGGAAGTAGAGAGAGATTTTGATGTAAGAGAAAATTCTTTAACATTACAAATATATGTATTATACCAGGAAAAAAAGAAAAAAATAAAGGTAGGAAGATTATTGGTAGATGATATGTTATGAAAGTTTTTTGATAAAATATATCATAATTGAGTTCTAGATACAAGGAAATTTGAATTGATATTTGGGAAGGATATTAGCAAAATAGAGGAGATTAGAATGAGAGATATAGCAACTGAAATTTTGTTGAGAGAATATAAAGGTACAAGCAAAGATATAGAAGAAAGAATAGAACAAATAATAAAGAAAAACAGGAGCAAAAAATTGACAGGACAGCAAAAAAAGAGTATAAAAGGAGAGATACTAAAGTTAGATAGAGAATTAATGAGTAAAAAAGAAATTTTGGAGAGATTCAGAGTATAATATATATCACTTATTGTTTCTATCAGAATTATTTAAATCATTATCAATGATATGGAAAATTTAAAAACTACAGTAGATATAGGGAATTTACTTAAAACCTATAAATTAGAAAAAAAGGTTTCTATATGAAATAAATTGAATATAGATCAAGGTAAAGTAATTATCCCCAAAAGTTTCCAAAAGCTACCAGAAAATTTAGCTATGTGAGCTATATTTTTGTTTGCAGAATTTCAAGAGATTAAGACAATAACTGATTTTGGAGATATATTACTTGAAAACGAAATTAGACAGTTATCTATTATAGCTTCATTTATAAAAACTTACAATACTACTCAGAGTACTTTTATCTGAAATAAAAAGTGAAAAATAAAAGATTTTTTACTTTTTATAAAGGAGAAAATAAATAAAAAATGAAGTTTATGGAATTTTATAAAAGATTTGCTAGATAATATAGATTCTTACAAAAATAAAAATATAGATGATATAATAGAAGAGTATATGTCATATAAAGCAAGCTATATTGAGGATGTAGAAGAAGGAGGTAACGAATTAAAGGACGAGGATAAAGATGAATACTATAAAAGACAAGATATGTCTGAACAAGAATCTATGCCTTGAGAAGATAAGTGAGTGATAGGGGTGATGGATCCCATAGTCAATGAAAAATACTTTGCAGAAACTACCAAAGAGTCGTGGTCTGATACTCATTTACATTTTGGTATTCCTGAGAAAGGTAGGAAGAGAATAGAGTCTGAACAGTTTTCTACTACTATAAGTAATTATAGTTTTTATGTTAAGAAATGAAGAACCTATTGTTTACCTTTATCTAAAAATCTAAAACCTACAAATTGGGATAGTGATGATATAAATATTTTCCAAGATAAGTACGGACATTTCTTTGTAGAAGCCTTGGCGGACTGAGAGCTAGAAATCCCTATATGATATAATATGGAGGATAATGATTTTACAACTTCTGAATCAGAAAACTCTATATATACAGGAAATAAAATAGATATAAATATTTGGGATACACCAGAGGATATAAAAAATTGGATAAGAAAAGAAAAGAAGTATTCTATAAATTTTCAGAAAAAATTAGAAGAATTATCTAATGGAGATACAAATAGATATTTTGATTTGATATACGAAGCAGAGGAGTTTGAATGTGATACTGCAAATGTTTTCTTTGTAGCAATGTGTAGAGAGTTGTGATATAAAGCTAGATTGATACATTGATATTCTGCATACAAGAAATGAGGTAAAACTTATGTTTCTAGAAATAAGTGACATGCTTGGTCAGAAGTTCGGATAGATGATAAATGGAAATTGTATGATGCTACGCCTATCAAATGAAATGATGATGAAGATGGAGATAATGAAGAATGAGATATAGGAGATGTTATAGAAGAATTCTTAGATAAAGACCAGATTTGGGACTGAGATGACTTGGAAATAAAAAAAGCACAAGATGATATCTCTCATAATATATTATCTAATCTTGAATCAATAGATAATCCTTATTTTGAATCTGCAGTAGAGTTTGTAAAAAATGATGTCGTAGAAATTGTTCGTCATGTAAAAAATATATTGAAACAAAGAGAGTCTGAACTTAAAAAAAGAAAATTGAGATGAGTTCCTAAATCTAGAAAAGGATCGTTATCTACTTGAAATCTAAGGATAAACTCTTCTACAATAGAAAAATTGGCAGTATGAAATCCTAATGTTTTTGAGAGAAGAAGAAAATTGAAGGCACAATTACAAGAAGATATAGATACTAGATTGAAAGATATAAGTATTGCTATTGATACAAGTGGTTCTATGGGTTCAGTAGAAGGAGCTTGGGAGAACTGAAGTAAGGCAGATTATGTGTATTTGTCATTAGTTTTGATATATTTGGTAGCAAAAGAATTAGATATAAATATAGGGAGTATTGTATTATTTGCAACTTTAGTAAAAACAGGTAATATAGAAGAAATGTTAGAAAATTTTACTAATCTGTTATGATGATGAAATGAAGCCAATACAGCATGAATCAAAACAGCATTGGAAAGTATAAGAAATACAGAAAAATGAGTATGTTTTATACTCTCAGATGGAGACGGAGAAACAGGTACCGCATTTTTTGATGATGAAAGTAGAGATGTATTAAGAAAAAACAAGAAACTAGCTGCTGTAAGCTATGGAATTGGAAAAGATGCAACTGTTAGATTAGCCTCAAAAATAGATGAAGGATATATACCTACAGTAATAGAGTATAGAATGCAAGAATCAGGAAATCATAAACAAGCCAAATGATATAATGTAGAAAAATACCAAAATATAGTTTGAGAATTCAAAAAATGACTATCTAAGTTTATGACACAGTCAAATATAGAGTTATAATCTTTCAGTTATAAAAAAACACCATTCTAGTTTCCCCTAGAATGGTGTTTTTTATTATTGAAATAATCTCAATTAGATATTTTTACCCGAAGGAATTAAACTACAGTTTCTCCAAATGTGGCATCAATATATTTTTTATAACACTTGCTAAGTGTTCAGGAGATGCGCAAACCTCTCCTTTACCCATTGATTCATCCTCACAGGCATAATTAGTGATCACAGGAGATCATCATGAAGTTATTCCTATTCCATATACCAATACTCATAATTCTCTCAGTTCTTTTATATATGTTTGAAGATTATGACTATTAGATGAACCACCATCTGTCATTACCAATACTATTTTTTTAGCTTTGCCAGATAATATATCTTGTAGATATTGGTCATCTTCTTGTCTAAGATCGTCTAATATTTGTTTCATAGCATCATAATCATTGGTATAATCTCCATCATCATAATCAAGAATACTATAGGCATCTATTCTTTCTTTATCTGTAAAATCTGGTGATTTATTTTTGAAAGTATCTACAGTATTACCGTTGAATAACAATCCTTCTGTATTGAATTCTATACCTTGTTTTAGTTTGTAACTATCTTCTTCTAGTGCATCATATAGTCTTTTCAAAGCTTCAAATATAAGTAATACAGCTATTTTTTGCTGAGTATTTTTCTGTCATGACATACTTCCACTTCCATCTCCTACTATAGTCAAATCAAATTTCCCTACAAGAGGAAGTTCTTTTAGTGATTTTATATCTTCTTCGAACATTTCAGGATTGATATTTCCTGATTTTATATCAGCTATACCAGCCGCTAAACTTGGTCCATGAAGTCTGATTCATTTTTCTATATCTACAGGACCTTTAGCTTTGTATCTAGGTTTAAGTCTATGAGACCTTATTTTTCCAAATAGGTTTTCTATTTCATCCATTACAGATTCTTTAGTTTCAGAATCTTCTACATTTTCTAGTTGTTCTAAAAAATTATCGTATTCTTGAAGTTGTTCAGTTATTTCATCCATTGCATCTGTGTCTTCTGGATCTACCCCCATCATTTTGGCTCTATTTTCTAGTTCTAATTCTTCTTTAGTTTTTAGTTTATTTTTAGTTTCTTCATAATTATTCATAATTTCTCCAAGTTGTTCTAGTTCTTCAGGCTTTAATGCTTCTTTCATGATTTCTCCTAATTTATTCTTATTGTAGTAGTCGTCAAAAGGGTTTTTTGGGGAGTCTGTAGAATTTTCTGTAGCTCCTTTGTTTTGTCCTCATTCATCAGAATCGTCATCAGAATCAGAACCTTCTCAGTCACTTTCTCAGTCAGAGTCGTCATCAGAATCAGAACCTTCTCAGTCGCTTTCTCAGTCAGCCTCATCATCAGAATCAGAACCTTCACCGTCATTTTCTCAGTCAGAGTCATCATCAGAATCGGAACTTTCCCCTTCATTCTCTCAGTCAGAATCGTCATCAGAATCAGAGCCTTCACTTTCATTTTCTCAGTCAGTATCGTCATCAGAAGACTCTCAAGATTTATCGTCGCCTTCATCTTCATTATCATCACTTCAATCGTCGTTATCGTTTCATTTATCTTCACTAGAAGGGTCTCAAGACTCATTATTATCTCAATTATCATCCTTATCTCAATCAGAGTTGTCATCAGAATCGGAACTTTCACTATCTTCATCTCAATCCGAATCATCTTCTTTTGATTTTTTCTTATTTTTCTTTGATGTTTCTGATTTCTCTCATTTTTTTGGTTTTTTCTGTTTTTTTCATTCTTTATCTCATGAATCTGAATCATCTCAATCAGAATCATCTCCATCAGAAGGTTTTCATTTACTTGAATCTCCATTAGAAGGATCTCACTTACCTGAATCTCCTTCAGAAGGTTCAACATCACCTGATTCTCCCTCACCTGATTCCCCTTGTTCTGGTGGTTTATTATTTTCTATATCTTCTTCCAAAAGCTTTTGAAATATAGGTTCTATATTCCACATACCTTGAATTCTATCTTCCAATTTCCCAGTAGTAGCTTTTTCTATCGATCCATTTCTTCTTAGTCTTTGGATTATTTTATAAACTTTTTTATCCAAAATACATTTTTCATCTTTTACTCTTTCTTCCCTAAGTATCGTATACAAAAATTGTAAATGCTTAGGCAACACTTTTGTTTCAATAACATTACCTTCTTTGTCTTCTACAGGTATTTCTAAATAGTTTTTTTCTTTGAATAGTTTTTTTCTATATAATTCTACCAATGTAAAAAATAATACCGGCATATTTTCAGGAGATACCATTTGACCATCTACATAGAAATCCCTAAAACAATTTTGCATATCAAAAAATGCATTATGGAGATGTTTTTTATCTTTCAGTCTTTTATCATTTTCCTCACGAATTTTTTGTCCACCTGCAGTAGCTCTCATTTTTGATTCCTCTTTCAAATGTTCTAATTCATGGAAAAGATCAACCAAAATTTCTTCGTCTGTATAGTTAAATTTCTCCTTTATCATATATGGATTTAGCATAACAATAGGTCTTTTCACATCTCTTAGATCTATAGCAGCAGGCGCTTTCATTTTCGTATCAAAAATCACTTTGATACCAGTCCTTTTGGCATAAAAGTTTATCCATTCTTGAAATTTATTCATATCAAGAGTATTGCTCGCTGTAGTTTGATTTGATAGTTGCATAATCTTTTTCAAAATAAATACTATTTAATTATAACTATTATTGCATAATAGTCAATTATTGGGATAATTTTTGTTATTGTCATAATCTGATTTTCTTTTTCAATTTATCTTCCCAAACTTTTTTATTTCTTCTAGGTATTTTGCTTGTATTTTTATTTTCTATATCTTCTGTGAATAGAGTAAATATAGTTCATATGTCTGAAAAATTTAAATTTCTTTTTCTTCCATCTTCACACCATACAAGTATATTCTCATTATCTTTATCTATAGCAGTTATTTTTCCTACGGAATTGTCATCAAAAATTTTAACTTTCATTCCTTCTTCCAAATCTATGAAATCACAATTGTTTGTTCGTAAATTAGGATCATTTATATCAGAAGTTTCTGGGTCTGGTTTTTCTACACATATAGAACATTCTTCTATGAATTTTTCAAAAGTATAATATTCATTTACTATACTATCATGACTAAGGTTTCTTACGGTTATATTATCGCTTTCTTCTGATACAAATACAATTTTTCATAATATAGAAGTTGAGTCAGGTCCGAATTTCACAAGCATTCTTTTTTGAATTTCTCATATATTAGAAGGTTTTTGCCAGATACATTCATCGATAATATTATTTATTGAAATTTGATAATTATTTTTGAATCCTTGAAAAGTACTTAAAGCAACACTAGTTAGTATTTCTCAATTTCCAAAAAAGCTGATACCAGTAAAACAACTAATATCTGATATATTTATTAAAGTAATAACTCATATATTTCATTCATCTGTCATAACCATTTTTCCTACTTCAAGCCGTTCTTTTTTTTCAATACTTTTCCATACTGTTGGTACATGAGTATCAGTTAAAGTTTGAATATCAAAGATAGATTTATTTCCTTGAGTTTTCGAATTTCCAAGATTTTCTATAATTTCTCTTCCAGCATTTTCTATTACAGACAAGTCCGAAATTCCAAGCTCTTTGGCAAGTTCTTCAGGAGTTTTGTCTTCATGTCAGTCGAATATATTCACCATATTAATTATAAATTATAAATTATATTTCATTATATTTAGCGCTGATTGTTTTAGTAGTTGAGATTTTGAATTTCTGATAATTATTATTCTATCAGTCAATTATCTAATTTCTTTTTCATAGCTTTTATATTTTTTTTGCCATTATTTCTAATTTTTTCTTCTTCATGAGCTGCTATTAAAGCTAAAGCCTTTGTAGCATTATTTTTATTCTTTATCATTAGTATTGTTTTCTAAATCTTCTTTGTAAATCTCTATATTTATCCCTATATCTACTACAGATTCTCCCTTAGAATTTACATATTTAATACTTATAGTATCTCAATTATTTTTTGTAATTACTCCTCAGAATCAATCTTTTCTAATTCTCATTCATTCTTCTGCTTTAGTCCAATTTTCGTAATTGAAGCTTTCCCAAAGACTATTATCTGCTATTTCTGCTTTTGTAAGTCCTGTAAGTATAGTCTCTATGCTTATCAAGTTTCTAGAATCTACTTTAAAATCCTTTACAAAATCCTTAAGAGCTATTTTTAAAGTATTTCCATCTGTTATAATTATTTTTTCTTCATTTATTTCAACTATAGTTCAGTATACATCCCGGTTTTTACTTGTTACTTTGATTCATTTTGTAAGTTGTTGTATTTCAAAAAAATTAGTTCGTTTTGGTTCTTCTAAATCTTCTTTTAGAACTTCAAACTCAGATGCGGATAGATATATATGTCAATTTTTTTCGCTTACATAATTTATACTAATTGAGTTAACATTAATTTCACCAATCTTTCATCAATCTCAACTCATCAATCAATCACCGGCTTTTCTTACTCTCATACCTTCTTTCAATTTACTAGAGTCTATATTGTTTGCACTAATCCAAAGACTATCATCTTTCAATTTTTCTCTGGTGATTCCAATTTCCACAAAGTTTTCTTTATTTGCTTCTCTCAAATCTTCAGAATATACACTAAAATTAGTTCATATATCACTAAATTTGAGTACAGACTCACCCTTATGAAAAGATTCCATAACGATAGTCTTGCTTGATTGATTGATCTTCCAAATCTTTTCTATAGATTCAAGAGAAAAAATATTTATTCTCATCCCTTCTCTCAACTCATCAAAATTACAATTTTTTGCCCATAGTTCATCATCATTTACATCTATTTCTTCTTCTGTACCTCATTCTTTCAAATAAAAGTAATCTCAGTTTGTTATATTTTTTGCTGAAACTACTTCATAAGATTTTCCATATTGCAAAGTTATATCATCATCATTAGTAGCAAGAGGAGCGACTCATATAGTTTTTACTGTCTTTATTGTAGGACTATAACTAATATGATTTATATTTATCAGTCTAGTTCCTACAGGAATATCTTCTAGACTTGTGATCGGGGCAATATCTTTTCCCGTAAAGTTTTTTACTTGATATTGGGCAAAATAACTTTTGTGTATTGCGAAGTTTTCTATAAAACTATTTTCTGATTGTTTTTCTAAATGAAGTGAGAAATCTAAATTATAATTTTTTGTAGAAGTAAAATTTTTCTTAGCTTTTGCTATAGCTTCTAAAAAATTATTACTTGATTTTTGGCGTACATAAGTTCCATCTACTATCAAATCATCAGAAATACTTTTGTATAGATCTTTGATATCTGATAGAGATATCCGTTTACCTATAAGGGTCCGTTCTTTTTCCATTACAGATATCTGAAAACTTTCTTTCAAGTCTTCAAATTCTATAGTAGTTTTTTGTTTTGAACCATCAGAGTCAGTTTGTTCTACAAGAAAATGATTATTTTCAATATCTTTAATTTTCCATATATCTCAATTATTTATATTTACTTCCATTCCAAATTTCAGAGTTCCAATAATATAGTCATTAGTTCGCGCATTATTAGCGTCATATCATAGACTTTCAGGTAAAGAAGTTTCTTCTACTTTCTTTTCAGATATATTCTTTTTATAATCTGTTTTCAAAGTTTCAATAACTTCTCTTCCAGCATTTTCTATTACAGACAAGTCCGAAATTCCAAGCTCTTTGGCAAGTTCTTCAGGAGATTTATTTTCATGTCAGTCGAATATATTCATAATGCAGATAAAAGGTTAAAAGATTATAGCTTAAATTTTTCTATAGACATCTAGCATCTATGTAAAATTCATCTTTAAATTCTTCAAAATAAATTTTTTCTTTATGTGTGACAGCATCTATAATTAGATAATCTATATTAATTTCTTTTATAAATCAGTTTACTTTCAATGATTTAGAATCTACTATCGTTCATTCTTTTAGTTGTTTTATCTCAAACTCATTAGTCTATTGCATTCCTTTTTCTACATCCTCTTTGAAAATTTCGAATCAACTATCTGGAGATGCTAGATATATATATCCATTTATATTATTTACATATTGAACAGAAACAATATTACCATCTACGTCTAATATTTTTCCTGCCTCTCCATTTTTTCTAACTCTTACATCTTCTTGTAAATTAGCATGATATACATTTTTATATTTCTCCCAAAGACTGTCATTTTTCAATTCTAATTGAGATATTCATATAAAATCAAAATTTTCTTTATTTATATCACGAATATCTTCTAAGGAAACGCTAAAATTATTTCATATAGAATTGAAATTCATGACTTTATTATGATTGTTAGCATCTAATACAGTTAGATTTCTAGAGCCATAATCTATATTAACTATTTCTCCTATTAGATTATCTAGAAGTATATTTACTCTCATTCAGTTTTCTATATTTTCAAAATCACATTCACTAGTCCATAATTCAGGATTATTTGTATCTAGAAAATTTACTATAAGTTGATAATTTTGTTTCAAATTTCTAATATCAATTATCTTTTCTTCTCCATCTCAATTTTTCAATTTTACACCTTCTTGGGTAATATCCCTAATAGGTCATATATATGTAATTTCTCGTACTATATAATCTTTATTACCTTCTCTTAAATTTACTACTTTATCTCATCTTTTGATATCTTTTACATTATTTACTGCTTTGGTAGTTTGTAAATTTTCTCCAATATCAGCTCTTCATAGTTGATATTGAGCAAAATGGTCTTTGTGTATTGATAATTTTTCTATAAAATTGTCTTTATTCCATCATTCTGTTGAAAAAGGAAAATGTAAATCATAGCCCAGAACCCCCATATTTGTATATTTACTAGCTTTTGCTATTTTATTAGAAAATATAATTTCAGATTTATTGCATACAAAAGTTCAATTAGCAATTAAATCTTCAGGTAAAGTTTTGTATATGTCATATATATCTGATAAAGAAATCCATTTATCATCATTCTTCCAATCTAATTCATATGTAGATAATAGAGATATATTCTCTATTGCTGTATAGGGCATTATAGTTTCCTCTCATTTCCCTCTAGTTGTATGTATTTTATCTTCATTTTCTATTTCAGTAATTATTATTTCATCTCCATTCATTAACTTTAGAGTCATTCCTTTTTCTAAATCCTCAAAACTATAATCACTAGTTCGTAATCTATCAACTATAGTTTCTATTGTTATATCATTTTCTTCTTCTATTATTTCTTTAGCTATTTCCTCTTTACTCAAAGTTTCAATAACTTCTCTTCCAGCATTTTCTATTACAGCCAAGTCCGAAATTCCAAGCTCTTTGGCAAGTTCTTCAGGAGATTTATTTTCGTGTCAGTCGAATATATTCATGACGTTGGTTAAAATATTAAAAGGTTATTCTAAATTATGTTTACCTTGTTCTTTTTTGGAGAAGAGATCTCTCCACTTCCCACGGAGGACTCCGTGGTCCGGTCGAGATGATGTTTTTTTAGCACTTGAGATATGTTTTTATTTTATTTTATTCTAAGATATAGAATAGGTCGTATTATTTCTTTTTTCTTCTTCTGTGTCTTCTAAGGGATTTCGCAATCTCTGCTTTTCTATCTTTTTCTTGGTAATATTGTCTACTACCAGGGGTATTTATAGGTTTTTTAGTATTCAAATCTTCTTTTAAAACTTTAAATTTTTCTAAGAAATCTTTGCCTGATATTTCAAGCATTTGCGTTCCTACTTCTATGAAAACATTGCCATCTTCGACCTTTATTACATCTCAATACATTATCATTTTTTGACTATCCGCTTTCATTCATTTTTTGAGATCTTTTAGATTAAATTTGTTAGTCCATTTACTTGCTTTATCTAAATCTTCTTTATATACGCTAAATTTAGTTCATATATCAGAGAATAAAACACCTGTATCATTTCAGTTTTTACAATGTATAAGTATAGATTCATCTTTATTAGTCAAGCTAACTATTTCTCCTACAGTATTATTCTCAATAATTTTTACTTTCATTCATTCTCTTAGATCTTCAAACTCACAATTATTCTTCCATAGATTAGAGTTTTTTATATCAATATATTCTTCATCTAAATTTTCTACAATAAGTAGAAATTTTTCTTTCAAATATTCAATTTTAAATACATTGAATCCATTTTCACTTTTTAATATAACATCTTTTCCATTTGGCCTTAAAGATGTTAGTATAGACTCTATTTCTTTTATTATAGAATCTTTTTCTCCATCTCTCAAACTAACCACTTTATCTCATTCTTTAATATCTTCTATATTATTTATTTCCATAGTAGTATATCATTTATTTCAAAGACCAGCTTTTTTAAGTTGATATTGGGCAAAAAAATCTTTGTATATTGCCATACCATCTTTGAAATTATAGTCTGACCATGATTCTATACTATTAGGAAAGATTATTTTATGTCCTGAAATTCCTGTATCGTTTACATCTACTTTCCCTAAAGCATCTACAAAATTAGAATTGGATTTATGGCGTACATAAGTTCAATTTATAATTAAGTCATTAGGTAATACACCAGATATTATTTCTATTTCTGATAAAAGTATTCGCTTATCTTTATTGCACCAGTTTTTTTCAGGAATTAACAATTGAAATATAGTTTTGAATACTTCATAAGAAATAGTAGAGAGTATTTCATCTCAATTTTTTTCTCTATAAACGTCTATTTCTTCTTTACTCCTTATTTCCTTTAGTTTTAGAATTTCTCATGTCATTCATTTCAAAGACATTCCTACTATTAGATCCTTAAATCCATAATCTGTAGTTCGCAAACTATATTTTTCCATAGATTTTTCCTTATTTATAGCTTTTTTATAGATACCCACTCTATCATTATTTTCTTCAAAAGTTTCAACAGTTTCTCTCCCTGCATTATCCACAACAGACAAGTCTGAAATTCCAAGCTCTTTGGCAAGTTCTTCAGGAGTTTTATCTTCATATCAGTCAAATATATTAGTCATTTGGACAAGACTTTAAAAGTAAAAGGCTATAGTGGTATAGTATAAATCTATTATACTTATCTTGTAGAATTAAGGTGTTTGCTATACATAACTACAAGTTTAGCTTATAATGTAGCAATTTTTAGCATATCTCTATCTTAGAATATTTTTATATCAGAATCGTATATTAAAAATAATTTACTCAATTCTTTCAAAGAAGAATATAATATTTTTGTTTTCTTTCTATTTACAATAGTTATGAGATCATCATCTATATCAAGTATATAAAAGATGTTTTTGTTATTGCTTATAGAATTTAGTCTTGCCCCTCTTTGTAATTCACTTATATCTTTAGAGATACTGGACCAATCTCCAGGATTTGTAATATAATTATGATTTATAGGTTGAAAATCTAGTAAATCTTCTTTGTATATCCCATAACTTCATTTAAAATCCTCTGTATCTATATATATAGCTATCCCATTTTCCATTTTTGTAGTAATAATATTAGTATCTATATCTATATTTATTATTTTTCAGACTTTTTTATCTTTCAAATTCAATATTCTTATTCCTATTCATACTCCTAACTCAGGAATTTCATACAAAAGTTTCCAGTTAGGTCATTCAATTTCTTTCAAGGATAATCCTATAAAAGTTTCTAATTTCTCTTTTTTATTGATACTACAAGTATCTAGAAATTTTTGGGAGTCTATTCGTATTTTATTAGGTACTCCATCCATTTTTATTCTTATTCTAGGTTCTGCATGATCACTTATTTCTTTGATTACACCAGTATTACCAGTATTTTTTTTTCTTAATTTAGTTCAGACTTTGAGATGTTCTATAGAAAAATCATCAGTCCAATCAATATAGTTTTCTATATCTTTTTTTAGAAGCAGACATTTTTTTTGAAATTCATCAAATCCCCAAGGAAATATATTCTTAGATCAAACTTTTTTTACATATACTGTTTTTCTTTTGTCTAAAGACATAATATGTCCTATAGTTTTTATATCTATTACCTGAAAAGTCATATCTTCTTTTAGATCTTTTAGTTGAAAATCATTAGTCCATAGATCCAGATTTTCTATATCTTCTTGCGATAAAGAGCCTGCATTTTCTTCATTTTTAGGGTCCAAAGTTTCTACTACTTCTTTTCCAGCATTTTCTATAACAGCCAAATCCGAAATCCCAAGTTCTTTGGCAAGTTCTTCAGGAGTTTTGTCTTCATGTCAGTCGAATATATTCATAATTCAGGCAATGTAAAATGTAAAATTGAAAGTGTAAAATTAAGAAACTTTTAGCGCTGATAGTATTAGCGTTTGAGATATGTATTTGCTGAGGGTAGAGATATATGTCGCAAATATAATTTTCAAGAAGGGATCACAGATCTGCGACCCGTACTATATTCTTATATTTGCGATATTTTTTATATTTCCTCAGCATTGTTTTATCTCTAGAAGGGCACATCATCTTCATAGGGGATATCCGTATAGCTCATATTTATACTTTTTTTATAGATAGTAAACTCAGCATGAAACGCTTCCCAGCTATATCTTGTAGTTTCTTCCTGATCTAGTCATATTATTCTTATCGAATCTTCATCTATATCTAATACACAATAACATATTTGAGTAGTAATAGCTTTACATAAATATCATCTTTCTATGTCATACAAAGCAAATTTTCGTTCCCAATAATTTTCATTATCTACTTCTTCTATTTTATATGGTATATTTAAGTCATCTAAAGAATACATTTCTATATGTTTGTACTTAAATTGATTCATTAATAATAGACTTTCACTATTGTTACTCCGTTTGATTTTTACACTCGTATAAGTATCTATACGATTTTTATCGTAAACTATATCATAAACTTTTCCTAATCTTCAATCTATTTTGACTCTAACTCATAGGGGAACATTATTCATATTGCTTAATATTGTCCAACAAGATTCATTATTTATATCTTCTGTATCTAAATTGATAAATCAACTATCTTTTTTTGCTACTTGTAAATCATCTTTATATACAGAATGTATTTCATTGAATGATTCGATATTGAAGTTACTTTGTAATCACATTTCACTCAAAGTTAATATCTGTCAGATTTCTATATTTACATCTATAATTTTTACAGAAACATTAGACCCCTTCTTTTTTAATTTCATTCATCTTCATAAATCTCTTATATCAAGTCTATTTGCCCGTTTATAATATAAACTTTCTCTTGTATTTCTTTCTTCTTTAGTTTCCCAATTATTCCACTCTAAATCTGTATCAAAAAATTGAATTCATAATGTTTTTAAGTCCTTTTTATTGTAAGTTTCTACTATTTCATTATCCCATTGTATTTGTATAATGCTTTCTTGTATAGTTGTTATTTTTCATAGATATGTCATTCAATCTCTGAAAAGCTCTGTTTTTTGAAATTTATTTCATTTGACTCTTATTCCTAGCTCTAATTTACTAAAATCAAAATCACAAGTCCAAAGTTCATTCTCTATTATGTCACTTGGGGATAGACCTATTTCTTCTATAAAATCCTCTCTGATAATTTGGAAAACATCTTTTAATTCATCACTATTATAAGTATATTTATCCTTTTGAAAAACGACACATTTCTCGTCAATACCGCTATTCATATCAGTATATCAGTCTATATTATTTATAAATAGAATCTCTTGTTTTCATTTTTTTTTCATAATTGTATCAGTATTTAGATGATTTATATGAAAATCACTAGACCATAGAACATTGTATTTTCCATATATTTCCTTATTTTTTAGTTCTAAAATATAATTATAATCTGGTAATAATATAGATGCATTATTATGGAATTTTTCCAGAGATGTAGTTTTGGCATATCAAACCATAGTACTAATAACTATTGATTTTTTTTTGATATCCTTGATTCGAATGAGTTCTCCTCATCTTTTACAAAGCATTCAAATTGCTAAGTCTGTAATTAAATAATCTGAAACCCAATTTTTATTATTTTTCATTTCTTCATTAGATATATTTCTGGAATGAGAGGTTATAGTAAATATAGTATTACTAACTACACTATTAGGAGAAGTTTTTTCTAAATTTTTCACAACTTCTTTCCCTGCATTATCCACAACAGACAAGTCCGAAATCCCAAGCTCTTTGGCAAGTTCTTCAGGAGTTTTATCTTCATGTCAGTCGAATATATTCATAATTTAGGCAATGTAAAATGTAAAATTGAAAGTGTAAAATTGAAAGTGTAAAATTAAGAAACCTTTAGCGCTGATAGTATTGGCATTTGAGATATGTATTTGCTGAGGGTAAGAATGTTTTAGGGTATAGAAAAGTCGGGAGAGTATAAGGAGTAATCTTCTTGAAGTTTTTTGTAGGGATATATTATTATCTTATCTTCGTTATCGCTCCGAAGTGATATATCCTCATAATTTACATCTATTACCCAGTATAAACTATCATCAAGATCTTTGATTCTTACCCCTCTTTTGATTTCAAAAGCATTTTGTATAGGCATCCAATTATTAAATTCTGTAGTTAAGAACATATCAATAGACTCTAAATCATCTTTGTAGACTCCATAATTATCTGTAAAATCTCTAAAATCTACATTATTTGTTGTTCAATCTTCCATTATCAGCTCTATTTCATTTTCTTTAGTATCAATTCATAGAATTTTACCAACTTTACTATTTTTTACATGCAATATTCTGACTCCTATTTCAAGTTTTTCTGTATCATATAAATAACCCCAACTATTTATACTGTCTTTATTTTTTAGAGACAATCATATAAAAGGTGCTCTTGCTTTTTTCGGGATACTACATGTATTCATAAATAGATTGAAAGATAAGTTTACTTCTTTTGTATCACCATCTAGTTTGATTTTTACTTTTTCTTCTTCTTTTCCTACTTCTATGATAGTACCTGTAGTATTCAATTCTTTTTCTAAAAATTTTCCAGTTTTTTTGACATCACTCATAGAGTAATTATAAGTCCATAAATCATTATTCTCTATAGATTCTTTTTCTCCATCTGCAACATATAGTTCATATTTTTTGGAAAAATCTTTAAATTTCATATAACTAAGAGTATATGGTCAAGTTTTTATCCGAACTTTTGTATCTTCTATTGTTTCCACAACAAAAAGTCATTTATTATTTTTTACATACACTCCCTTTTCTAAATTTTCTAGACTATAGTTATTTATCCAGACACCATTAGAACTCAATTGTTTGATTTTTAGCTTATCAAAATCTTCTTTGTATAATCTAATTATTCTTTCAAAATCATAATTGCTATATTGTTTGATTTCATTGTTTATAAAAACTTTGATACTATCATTATCATTATCTATATCTAATATTCTTCCAACTTTCTCTGAATTTATATCTTTGAATCTAATATTTCTTTCCAATTCACTTATTTTGAAATCATGAGTCCAAGATTCATCAAAATTAAGATTTTTAGCTGCACTAATATCCGGCATTTCTAAGTCTGGTGTATATTTTTTCAATTCAGTAACTTCTTCATTAAAATCAATATGTTTGGTAGTTTCATCCTTATATTTTATTATAATAATACCTTCATCATGCATTGCTACTATTTTTCCAACTCAGTTATATATCACCCTCATTCCTTCTTCCAAATAAGTTGTGTTACTAGTCCATAGAGTTTCATCATCTATTTCAGATTGTCTTAATTTCACAAAATTACAGAAAGGGTTATTTTTTATAGTATTATTATTCATCTTCACTATATCGGATTTGTGAGATATAACTTTTATAGTTTCTTTACCAGCATTATCCACAACAGACAAGTCCGAAATTCCAAGCTCTTTGGCAAGTTCTTCAGGAGTTTTATCTTCATGTCAGTCGAATATATTACTCATAATAATAGTTTATAGCTTAAAAAGTTTAATTTATAATATGTAGTTGACTTAATGTTTTCTAGTTTATTCTGAGTAAGTCATTTTTTTCATATACTTATGATATAGGTTTCTCCTTCAATATTTGATGCTTTTCCTTTATAGAAGCGAAAGTATCTATGTAAGTACTTGTATCTCACTCAAAACTTTCTACGTTATCGCAACTTCGGATATGTATATTTCCCCCATCTATCTCTTTGATTTTATATAAGTGTCCATCTTTTGTCATATACATATTTGTCTTCAAATCTATAAGAGAGTAGTCACTTGTCCAACTTCATTCATATCATAGTTTTCTAATTTTTACAGGTTCAAAATCTTTCTTGTATACATCAAAAGTAGTGAAAAAGCTTAATAAGCAAAATTCTTTTATTTCTCAACTATTTATTACTTTTACTTTATGGTTTTCAATATCTACATCCAAAATTCTTCAATTTCCATACCTTTCTCAGTTATTATGTTTTCTAAGTCTCATACCTCTTTCCAAATCATATATTTTATAGTTGGATCTCCAATTATTATCATTGTTTAATATATTCTCTCATAGCATTATGATAGAATCTAAATCTTTACTATAGAAAAATATAATCTCTATATTGTCGTCATGATCATTGAATTCTTTGATAGAGCCATTACTAAATCATACAGTTATTGTTGTAACTCTATATAAAGTTTTGCTTTCATATATTTTCAATATTTTTCCAACTCACTCAAACATTACTCTCATTCATTCTTCTAATTGGTTTCGATTTTGTGCTCTTATCCACTTTCTTTTATCATTCATTTCCGCTACCGTAAGTCACAAAAATGGATTGATAGGGGAGTTTCTATCTTTTCCGTCATTTTCTTCTACCAAAATTTCAGCAGTTTCTTTCCCTGCATTTTCTACAACAGACAAGTCCGAAATTCCAAGCTCTTTCGCAAGTTCTTCAGGAGATTTTTTTTCATGTCAGTCGAATATGTTCACCATGTGAATTATAAATTATAAATTATATGATTGATTATCTATACCTTTAGCTATAAATTGATTTCGTTACTTTTTAGCGCTTGAGATGTTTATTTTTCCTCATCATATAAAATATATTGAGCTACAAAATCTCTATCAAAAACACAGCTTCTATAATCATCTGATCTATTCCATATTTCTATGATAGTGCAATCAAAATCATCTATATTATTAGGATTAGCTAGTTGTTCTCTTATATCAATTATATAATACCATGTATTAGTTTTAGAATCAACAACTTCTAGTCATTTCCTTAAGTCTGATAATTTATAATCACATATAGGGCTAGTGTTTTTCGTCGTTAAATCTTTTCTCCAACAATTTTCAGCAAAATCTGGTTTGTATAGTTTATGTTTTTCAGCAAAGTCATTAAATCAGCTAATCTCTCTAATTCCATCAGAGTATGTTACCCATATCATATTACCTTTTATATCAGAAATAACCCCACCTTCTTTATTATCAGAATCTTTAGTTCTGACTCTATTTCCTATTTTTAAATCAGAAAAATCAAATTTTTCCATCCAGTATACCCGAGCATCATGATGATTTATATATTTTTCATCTAGAAAAATTAGAGCTATAGTTTCTTCAGAACTTTGCTTTCCTTTTATTTTATCTTCAGGTGTGATATAGACCAAGAAATTTTCTAGAAAATATGAATAACTATATCCTCTTTCTTCTCATAGAGAATTTTTGGTAATTATTTTATCTGGAAATATATTCTCTATATATTCCTCATCTTTATCACTAGATTTTTTACTTACAATCATATTTTTTGCTAAATCTTTTATATTCTGTATTTCATGCCAATATTCCTCATCTTTTCATATATCGTCACCTAATGTCTCTGCATCTCAATCCCTTGCAAGATCTAATTTATATATTCCAAATTCCATTTTGAACTGATCGAATGTATCAAATTTTATTTTAGAGCCATCTTCAAATTTTATAGTAAACTTATTTCGTTTACAGTTAAGTATTTTTCAGTATTTGCCATCATATTTTCTTACTCTCATTCCTATTTTCATTTCATCTTCATCAAATCACTCTTCCCATAAATCATCATTTTGTAAATCACTTTGATTTATTCCAAGAAATTTATTTATTTTTCCTGTAGAGTCTCTTTTTTTTAGTATTTGATATACTCATTTTATGTCTGAAAAATCTTTTATATAGGTAACATTACCATTTACTTCAGTGTTACCAAAACCTCGTATAGATACTAGTTTTCCATTTATATCTTTGAATTTATATAGATTTTCATCAGTTTTTATATACATATCTTCTTTCAAATCTTCAATAGAGTAGTCGCTTATCCATTCTCCTTCATATCATAGTTTTTTAATTTTTACAGGTTCAAAATCTCTTATATATATATCAAAAGTTTTATAAAAGTTTAAAAAATCAAATTCTTTTATTTCTGAATTGCTTTTTACTTTCACCGTATTTTTTTTAATATCGATATCAGCTATAATGTGGTGTTCTTCACGGCCCCATCTATTTTGATTTCATAAATAATTTTTTCTCAGTCTCATATTTCTTTCTAAATCACTAATCAGGTATTCGTCTACCCATCTTTTTTCAGAATCGAGTATATTATCTCATAATCTTATTATTATTTCTAAATCATCACTATACGCTAATATTTTTCATAAATCCTCTTTATTTGGGTCAATTTTTCTAGTTTTTCCATTATCAAATCCAATTGTAATAAACTCTTTTATATCCAATATTTTTGCAGCTACAGTATTTTTCACTCTCATACCTACTTCAAAATCATCCCGGTCTGAAACTTGTTCCCAGTTTTCTTTGTCGTTTATATCTGATTCTGTAAGTCACAAGAATGTATAGATAGGGGAGTTTATATTATCCTGTGATAATTTAGTATTTTCTATTTCATCTCAATTCCCCCCAGAATTTTTAATTTCCAAAACTTCTGCAGCATTTTTCCCTGCATTATCCACAACAGACAAGTCCGAAATTCCAAGCTCTTTGGCAAGTTCTTCAGGAGTTTTGTCTTCATGTCAGTCGAATATATTGGTCATTTAGAATTAGTAGATTAACATATTAAAAGTCTTTATATAGTGCTGATGTAGGTCCCCCGTAGTCCTATAGGGTCCTGCAAATTAAGTAGCAAATTTATTTTTATAAATCTTTATCATATATCCAGAATCAGAATGTATCTAAAGGTTTAATTCATACAACACCATCACATCGTTCTATAGTAACTTCATCATTTTCTACTTTAGTTATTTTGATTCATAAATTATTTGATGATCTAGATCTTCATCTCATACCAGGTTTAAGATTTTTGAGACCATAATCTAAGTGCCAGTAACTATTGTCGTTATATTCATGTCTAGGGATTCATATATTTTTGTAAAAATTTTCCTTCATATCTTCAGAATATACTTCTATTCATTCGTTTATAAATTGAGCATAAGATAATGTTGCTATTTCAGTAGTATAGAAGTCAATACTAAGCATATTATCTACTATTTCTATTATTTCTCCTTCTAGGATTGCTCCTTGTTCTAGCTTTCTTACTCTCATTCATGGAGATAGCTTTATGCTTTCCAAAAGTATATCTTTTCTCCATTTTCAATTTTGTTTCCGTATATTATTATCTAGCTTTTCTATATTACGATTTTTTGTTAGATCTAATTTATATATTTCAAATTCTATCTTAAATTGGTCAAATGTTTCAAATTCCATTTTTGTTCCATCTGTAAATTCTATGATAATATTCATAAATTCTAGATTTGTCATTCTTCCTCCCTTTCCACTCAAATGTCTTACTCTTTGTCCTAATCATATTTCATTTAAATCAAAATTCCCTTCCCATAAGTTTTCAGTTTTCAAATTATTTTCATAAAATCAAAGAAGATTATGTGGTTTTACTATAGATTTTTTCTTCAAGATTTTATATTTTTTTTGCATAGAGGAAAAATTTTCTAGAGATGTACTAACATTTCATTCAAACTTTTCTCTATTATTCCAGCTTCGTATATATATATTATCTCAGTCTATATCCATAATTTCATATAAATGATCGTCTTTTATCATCCACATAGTGGTTTCCAAATCTCCAAGAGAGTAGTCGCTTGTCCATTTTCATTTAGCCCCCAGTTTTCTAATTTTTACAGGTTCAAAATCCTCTATATAGACATCAAATTTTTTATAAAATCTTCTAAAGTCAAATTCTTCTATCTTTCAATCCATTTTTACTTTTATGGTATTATCTTTGATATTAATATCAGCTATAAGTAAGTGTTTTTCAGTATTCCATCTCTTTGGTTTTCATAAATGAATTTCTCTCAGTCTCATATTCCTTTCTAGATAACTTATGGAGTATTCGCTTACCCAATGATGCTCTGAATTGAATATACTATCTCATAATCTTGCTTTTCCATCTCATAACTCTGGTTTACCTTTTAAGTCATCAGCATATACAAAAAGATCTTCAATACTATCTTTATAATCACAAAAGTTAGTAGTAGTTCCATCATTGAATCATATAGTCAAATCCGTATCAGGAAATGCTCCATCTCCTCTATCAACTTTTAAGATTTTTCCAGTTGTATTATTACTCACTCTCATTCCTTCTTCAAATTTCCCCCAATTTTCAGCTATATCCCATTTATTTGCGTCCATTTCATCAGCTTCAGTCAACCCTAAAAAAGAATCAAAAGGGGAGTTTGTTTTTTCCTCTATTGTTATATTTTTAGATTCTTCTTTTTCTAGTGAATCAATAACTTCAACTATTTCTTTTCCTGCATTTTCGACAATAGCCAAGTCTGAAATTCCAAGCTCTTTGGCAAGTTCTTCAGGAGATTTGTCTTCATGTCAGTCGAATATGTTCATGATTCAAGTAATGTAAAATGTAAAGTGTAACCATCGTACTCCTACGGGGTTCAATATAAAATTAAGAAACTTTTAGAGCCGATTATTTTGGCGGTGAGGATTTCTATGAGAACTATTTAGAATAGTGATATATCTTCTTCAAATACCATAAAGAACTCTTCTAATTCATCTCGCGAAAACTTCATTTTTTTTCCATCATTATAGTCTTTGAGTGTAAACTCATCTTCCTCAGAATCAATTAAATGATAAATATCATTGTTTATATCTTTTAGCCTACACCCTCTTTTTGCTCATAACATCATGTCAGGCATAGGTTCCCATAAAGAATCATCTTTTATATCTTCTACATTCAAAGTATCTTTATATACTAAATCTTCTTTGAATACAGCATAAAAGACTATAAAATCTTTTATGTGGCTAGTAATTTCTTTTCCATTTTCTAGAATTGCAGAGATCATTTTTTTATCTTGGTCTATAAGAGTAATTTTTCCATATTCTCTAACTCATCTTCATTCTATTCTTATACCTATTTCTAGGTCTTCAAAGCTATAATTTTTTGTCCAATTTTTGATTGCTTTGGCATTTCTAAATAAATTTAATAGAGGTTTCTTCCTACTTTTGACAAGTTCTTCTGATTCTGGAATATCATAGGTATCAAAGAAATCTGCTAATGAAATCCATTCATCTGCCTCATTATTATCAAATCATACTTTGACTTTTTCTTCCTCTCCATTATCAAATCATAGTAAAGTACCTGTAGTACGGTCTCCTTTATTCATAATTTTCATTTGTGTCTTTAGATTTGATTTAGAATAATTATCAGTCCATGAGATATTATTATCTATATTCGCTATTTTTTCTAAAGTTGTTATAGTTTCTTTTCCTGCATTATCTACAACAGTCAAGTCCGAAATCCCAAGCTCTTGTGCAAGTTCTTCAGGAGTTTTATCTTCGTGTCAGTCGAATATATTCATAATAACTGGTTAAAAGGTTAAAAAGTTGCAGGTTATTTTAGCTTTTAGCGCAGATTGTTTTGGCGGTTGAGATACGTATTTGCTGAGGAATGAGATACGTAGGGTAGGGTTTCAAACCCTACCTTACATATATATTCTCTCAGCTTATCTATATACCTGATGGGGTAGTTTGAATCTGTCCTCCATATACTCTAGCTTCATCATCAGGATCTTCTGGAACTAATACTTGACACCGTACAAAAAAATCATTTAACGGCACCCATGATTTTTCATTAGTTTCTTCAATGCATATCTGAATTAGTTTTACAGGACTAGTGGTGTCGTCTATAGCGGATATTATTCAAGTTTTACCACTATATTTATTTCTCCACTTCCTATCTATGGAGATAATATCATCATCTGAAGAGCCAATCCGCTTCATCTCTTTCCTCTTGAATACTTGATATCTTCATTTTTCCTTAGAAGATAAATCTACTACAGCTCAGTTATCACAAGTTAATTTATATTTTCAGTCTTTTTTATCTCAGTCTACTGACAAATATTTTACAATTAAATCATGATGAGTAAAATTTTTGATTCTTAGTTTTACTCATTTTTTAATATCAGATTCAATAGAAGTTACATCTTTTCGTTCTCATTGTTCCAAAAAAACTTTACATCTATCCATAAAATATACTTCTATTTTTTCATCAAATTCATTAAAATCATAGTTAGAATATAGATTCTCTTCTCGTTTTATAGTGATATTTCTTAGAGCAGTATTTATTTTATCTATAACTCCAAGACTTTTTCATTCTTTGATTCTCATACCCAATTCCAAGTCTGCTATCTCAAATTTACTATCCCAATCTGACTCACGATTTACATCAGCTTTTAATATGATTTTATTTGGTATATTTTCAACTCCTAAAACTTCAGCAGCATTCTTTCCTGCCATTTCGACAAGCGACAAGTCCGAAATCCCAAGCTCTGTGGCAAGTTCTTCAGGAGTTTTGTCTTCATGTCAGTCGAATATATTCATAATAACAGCTTAAAAGGTTAAAGGCTTAGTACAAATCAAATTTATTAGCTTTAAAACTTTTTTCAATATCTTTTTTAGAAAAGATATGTTTGTTTCAGTTTTTTATATGTATAGTAATATCGTCTTTTCAAAACTTATCAATTATACATAGTTCTCCATTCATATCCATTCCCATTCATTTTCATAAATCTTTGACTGTAAAGTCTGAGGTCCAAGGGTTTTTCAAATCATCTTTGTATACTATAGCTAATTGATTGAAGGTTTTCTGGCTATATAATTCTTTTTTTCCATTATAATGCTTTACAGTCAATAAATTACCTCAGTTAGATATGATATGTCCTGGTCCATTTTTGGAAGTACTCATATTCATCCCTGATTTTAGCTTACTTATGTTAAATTCATTGGTCCATTTATCCAAATCATCTAAATCTTCTTGAGGAAGTTTATCAAAAGTTACTTTATTATTTTTTATGGCTTTCCGTTCAAATATGAATTTCCCCCAAGGAATTAAATCCCATTGTTTAGTATTAGGATCTTTTATGATTACATGATCTATTCATTCTTTTTTAGAAAATCAATTTATTATATAAATATTTTCACTTGATTTATTTTTTATAAACATTCATTTATGAAGATCTTCTATTGAAGATATTTTGATAGTTATATCTATTTCTATACTCTTTTTTATAGTACTATAGTCATAATTACTTTGAGAATTATCTTCCCATCTTATGACTATATCATCTCTATTTTTTATACATTCTATATATCCGCTTTCACCACTATTTCTTACTTTCATTCATTCCTCCAAATTGGAGAATTTATACTGTTGAGTCCATTTAGCTTGATTACAATATTTCGTTTCATCATATAAGAAAATATAAAGACTATTTGGAGGAATAGCGGTAGTTATATTGCTAATAGATGTATCATCATCTCGCATTATTTTAAATCAGTTGCCATTTCATTTTTCATTTTCATTAAAAGAATGAATTTTTCATATTGAATTTGCATCTTTTATTTCCATTCATATTTCCAATCTTTCTATATCTGTAATATCAACCCATTCTCCAAATATTTCATTATTTTCTATACTTTCATTTCATTCCTCCTTATCTACTACAAATATTTTATCAAAAAGAATACCTACTCCATTTGCATCTAAGTCATAAATAGCTAAACCTCAATCGTTCCAGTTTATAGTTATTTTCTCATCATCTAAATCAAAATCTATATTTTCCTTATCTAAATTGAGCATAAAATCCATAATTTCCAATTTTTCCACTTTTACATAATCAATCCACTCTCCATTAATCATATTTTTAGCTAATTTAATTTCAATATTGTCTTTATCTTTATTAAAATTGTAGATAGCAGTATTTCCATTCGGAAAAATCACATACATAGAATTTTCATGTATTGTTTGGATAGTTCCTAGTAAGTTTCCATATATTTTCACTTCCATTCCTTCTTTTAACATAGAAACAACAAAGTTTTTAGTCCATATACTTTCATCAATAGAGTTTTCGTTAGTATCTAGTGTGTTTTGATTATCTAGAACCTCAGCACTTTCTCTACCTGCATTTTTTACAACAGCCAAATCCGAAATCCCAAGCTCTTTGGCAAGTTCTTCAGGAGTTTTGTCTTCATATCAGTCGAATATGTTCATAATAATTAGTTAAAACCTTAAAGGGTATATATATTATACTAAACTTTATTTACTTCGTTCTTTTTTGGAGAAGAGATCTCTCCACTTCCCACGGAGGACTCCGTGGTTTAGTCGAGATGACGTTTTTTCTGCGTTTGAGATATATATTTATCCCATAGTTTTCAAGGCTTTCCATTTAGATTTAAATTTATCCATAGATACTGTATGTTGAGTTCCTGTATTCCATCCTTCAATAATTATATTTGTTTCTCCATTATATCATTCTTGGAATCCTTTTATTCTATATTTACCATTACTTCCTTCTCTTTTTACAGTCATACCACTCTCCAAATCAGATTTAGCAGAAATTTTCAGAGTTATATTTAGTTTTAAGTTTTTTTTGAAGTTTTTGAAAGAATATTCTAATGTACTTCCATCCTTCCATATTACTCATATTTCTTCATTATCATAATCTATTCGTGCAATATTTCCTATTTTCCCTCTTGCAATTACTCTAATCTCATCATCTTCATTTAAATTAGTGAATTCAAACTCATTAGTCCATTCAGCTTGTGTATAAAAATTTTCTACTTTTTCCTCTATAAGCACAGTATGCGATACTTCCTTAAATTCTTCAAAAGTATAACTTTGTATAGCAGTTTCTCGTTCTACTTTTATAAGATTACTTTCAGAAGTAATTTCATAAATTACTCCAAATTTTCCATCAAGTTCAATCTGCATACCTACCTCTAAATCTTCCCATTCAAAATCTTTAGTCCGATCAAGAGAATCTTCATTTTCAGTAGAATTTCCTACAAAAACCTTATAATCAGTTGGTATATTATCTAGATAATTACTAATGTTTCAATTACTTCGTTGTATAAATATCTCTCCAGTTCTATCATCTATTTTATGAATTTCTCCAACTATAAAATTTTCATTCATAACTTTCATATCTTCTTTTAGTTCTACACCTTCAGAAGAAATCCAGTCGTCTTTTTCTATAGAATCGGTTCAGTTATCTATATCATATTTTTTTTCAAGATCTCCCAATATTTTCTTTCCTTTGTTTTCATCCAACATTTTCAATATTTTGATAGTATCTTCAAAATTAGGATGTTCCTTTTCCAATTTCAAAATCCATTCCACTGCTTCAAGCTCATACAACAATCCTAGTAGGTCCATTTGTTGTTTTTGTTCTAGCAAATCATAACCTTCATCAGCAAGTTTATTGTCTTGGAAGTTTTTGATATACATTTCCAATTTATCTAAATTTTCTTGATTTCCTTCTATATGTCCTTCTATAATCATATCTAGTAATCCTTGCATATAATTACTCATTATATCTTCTTCTTTCTTCTTATCCAAATCACCAAACAATTTTTTTCCTTTGGTCATATCCAACATTTTTAGTATTTTGATAGTATCTTGGAAAGCGGGGTATTGTTCCTCCAATTTCAAAATCCATTCAACCAAATCAACTTCATACATTAGCGCTAATAGTGCCATTTGTTTTTCTTTGGTATCTAAGTCGTAAGTTATATCTTTTTCTATTTTATCAAATATATCTTGGATATGATCTTCTAATTTGTCAGAATTTTCTATATCTTCTTCCATAAGGAAAGAATCTAGTTCTTTTAGATAACTTCCTATTTCAGAAGGTTTATATTTTAGTTCTAATTTTTCTAGATTTCTTTTTTCATAAGGATCCATATTTGCTAATTGATATGGATCTACAAAATTTAGCACATCTTTTTCAAATTCAAAAGTATTGGAAATTATACTTTGATCCAATTCTTCTTCTCCTATATCACTCATAATATCTTTAAGTATAGCAATATCAGATTTTGTTATCAAACCTTTACTAGAGAAAATTTTGATAAGTATAAGTCTATCATTTTTTGGGTAAGCATGATTTGATGCGAACTCTAATATTTGTTCTTTGATAAAGGCATTAAATTCTTTTCCAGACTCTTTGAATCACACAAAAAGTCAGATAAAATTCCCAAGTTCAAGCACCGCTTTACGTAAGAATTGTTTTGACTTATTTGATATACTTTCACCCTCACCTATACCTAGATAGTTGGATTCTATATCTTTCAAAGCAGCTATAAGTAAATACAATATACCTTGCTGTGTATCAGTTAGACTTTCAGTCCCCGTTCCGTAGATAAACCCTTCTTTTTGGATGATAGAGGTTATCGCTATATCATATATCTCATGGCTTGGTAGATATCAGATCTCCACACCTTTGAAAAGTCTGATAATAGCAGGATCCAAATCTTCCCTGTCAGGATGTTTGTCAGATTTGATATTAGCAGTAGCTATAACTGATGTACTAATCAATTTATGACGTTTATTTCCGTCTTCCTGTGGCGCATAAGATTGACCTACTTTCAATGTAAAAAGATGTTTGATTCTCATAAGTACATCGTTTGGTATCAAATCTACCTCATCGATAATCGGGATGCTACCATTTACAAAAGCTTTCAATACCTTACCTAGTTCTGAAACGGTTTTTGTTCCTCATTTCCCGTCAGTTTGAAGTCTTACCTTGGATATAAATTCACTAGGAGTAATTCCTGCATGTCATGATAATACTTCTACGAAATCATCCAATTCTTTCAACCCTTCTCCATCTTTCAATTCTTCTCAAAGTTTTTTCCCACTTATTTCTGACACATCTATATTCATTTTCTTTGCAATTACTTTTACAGCTTCTACAGCCAATACAGTTTTACCTGTACCTGTAGGTCCTGTAAGTAATACATTTTTTCCAAGTAGTACATAATCTATCGCTTTTTCTATCAATCTTTCCAATGAAGGTGTTTTGATATATCAGCTAGTATCAAACTGTTTTCTATATTTCCTTAGTTCTTCCAGTCTGTATACAGTTCCTATTTCCCTGTATGCCAAAAGTTCTTCTTTCTCTGCTATTTTTTGCGCAATATGTTCTTTGATTTTATTGATAAGAGCCATTTCTTGTGGATTTACCTGCCTTCTTTCTTCAAATGCCTTGATACGAACATCCAACACCTTATCTTTCGCTTGTTCTATGATATCGTCTAGTTTGTCTACCTCTCCTAGATGTGTATACCCATTTTTCAGTAATGTAAAATTATCTTTTCTATTTACCAACTCTGATTCATAGTAGCCTCTTACTTTGTCTTGTGCATAAAGTTCTCTAATTCTATCCATTACATCATATGTGAAATCTTCATCAAGTAATGCTTCCAAATTCATTTCATCAAGCCCATTACCATTTGTTTCCGACTCTAGTGCACCCTCCATTTTTACAAGACCATGAAAATCATTCATAGTATTGAATATTTTATCAGATACTTCTTCAAGTTTAGCTTTTACCTGGCTTTCATCCATAGTATGTTCTGTTTCATCAAGAACTACATTTATTTCTTTAGCATTATTTTCTTCTAGGTATTTCAAACCTCTTTTCAAAGCTCTTTTATTCTTGAAATCACCTTTTAGTAGTTTCTTGTAGTTTGTTTTCCATAGGTAGGTTCATATTAAACTCGCAAGTTCTACAGATTTAGCGTAAATAGCTTCATGAGATTCTGAGTTACTTTCTAGGTTGTTCATTATTTTAATTGATCGGTTAAAATGTTTTTGGTTGGCGTTTGCGATATGTATTTGCTGAGGATTTGTATTGTAAGGTAGGGTTTGAAACCCTACCTTACTTCTATATTCCCTCAGCGTTCTTTATTCCTTCGTTTCTTCTTCATATATTCCTATATTGCGTACATCCATAAATTCTTTCCAAGAGAATATTATATCAATAGGATTATATCGATTCCAATTAACTGCTTCTATATCAGGAACAAGTTTGGTTTTGATGATTCAATTGTCTATATCTATTATAACACCCAAGGCAATAATTCAATCTGAGTTTTTATATTTAAATATCATTCATCTTTCTAGTTTAGCTAATTCCATATTATATAACCATTGACTCTCATCCAATATAGTTTCGGCATCTAGATTTGAATCTATATTTTTAGTATCCTCTACAAATATACTATATTTCTCTAATCAGTTAGCTATACTTTTATCTGAGTCTTCAAGTCGTATGGGCTCTTCTTTAATTTCACCTTTCACATAAATGAGAACGGCATTATCAGTTTTGATATATTTCATTACTTTGAATATATTTCTCTTTTTATCTTTGATTCTTACTCATATTTCTAAATTATCTCTTACAGATCCCTCTAGCCATAAAAATGGATTTATTTTTTCTTTAGAAGTAAGTCATATAAAGTTATCTTTTCCATCGTATATACCATTGGGATTCAAATCTGCCTTATATATTATAAAATTATCTTTTAGAGTTTCATCATTTATTACAAATTCTTCAGTTTTTCCATCAGGGTCTTCTATAATCATAATATTTATATCCCAATCAACCTCCAATACTTTATATAAATGTTCTTCTCCATTTTTAGCTTTGAGTTTCATCCCAGGTTTTATATTATAGGTTGTATAGTTTTCTGTCCATACGTAGGGTGTAAATTGAGCAGAAGAATTATTCTCTATAGAACTACTAGGATATACAGAATTTTCAGATTCTATATCCTCTTTGTATATTTTACAAAGTTTTTTAAATTGAGAAAATGTTTTTTTTATATTAATAGCCTGTTTTATTCAGTTTGATATTTCAATAATTTCTTTTTCATAATTAACTTCTGCTATTTCAAATATATTTTGTATTTTTGTGTTATCTTCTATATTTAGAGTTTCTATCATTGTTTTCATCCCAGGTTTTAGATGTTGTATTTTATAATTATCAGTCCATAGATTAGAATCTTCTAACTTAGGTGAATTCTTATTTACTTTAGTTCTAGGGAAGTTTGGTTTTGGCGGTCTCAAATCTTCTTTGTATACCTGAAATAATTGTTTCAATTCAGAAAAAGATTTATCTAATTTTAGAGGTTTTGCAATAGGAGTTAAGGTAACCTTTCAACCTATTTCATTAACTTCAAGTATTTTGTAAGCTAGTTTTAGTTTCATCAAGTTTAGTACCATTCCAGGTCTTAGATTTAGTATTACAAAATCATCAGACCATAGTTCAGAGTTCTCTATTTCAGGCGAATTATCATTTATATTATTACTTGGAAAATTAGTTTCTTTTCCAAATGCTTCTTCTTTTAGTTTCTTTAATCCTTCTTGACCCTTGAAGATATCAACCACTTGTTTACCCGCATTCTCGACAGCAGCCAAGTCCGAAATTCCAAGCTCTTTTGCAAGTTCTTCAGGAGTTTGGTCTTCATGTCAGTCGAATATACCCATAATCAGAGTAAAAAGATAAAAATATAAAAGGAAACACATCTAACATTTCTACTATTGTGTAATTATAGTTATAATTCAATAATTGTCAATTATTATGAGAGATGTTTTTCTGCGTTGGAGATATGTATTTGCTGAGGGATAGATAAGATGTGTCTCTAAAATGAGATACGCGTTGGGGTCGCAGATCTGCGACCCTTACTTCGTATTTCATTTTAGAGACTATATTCTATATTCCCTCAGCGATTCTATCATCATTTAGTTATTCATTCTATTTTTTCTTTCATTTCTTGATTTTCTTTTCAGACTTCTTGGAAGTCTTTTTTGAGTTCTTGGAAATCTTCTCTAAGTAGTTTTAGTTCTTGGAGTATCATAGTATTTATTGCTCTAGTTTCTCTAAGTTCAGCAACAGTTTCTCTTTGTAACTCTCTTTCTCCAAGATTTTTTAGTCATTCTTTACTGGCTTCTGTTCATTGTTCAAGTTTTATAATTTTCCCTTCTTTTATATCTTGTTCCATTTTCTCTTCTTTTTTCTGTTCTTCTTCTTTTATTCATTTATTCACTTTCTCCATACTGACTGGTTGTATTAGATTTTCTATCAATCCAATATCTATTTTATGAACTTGATTTCCATCTCTACATACAGCGAAATGTCCGTATTTATTGTTTTTCACAAAATGTAATTTGAATAAATGATTGATTCTTTCTGTAGGTGTATATTTATATATAAGATTAGTATTTGTATTGATAATATATATATCATTTTTACTTTGCAATAAAATATAGCCATCATTACTAACATGTATATGTTTTGGTTTACATATGTATTTCAAGCCACTTATATCATAGTTGGATATACTACTAGATAATACTTTTCCATTTTCTATATCTATACTTCTTAGGAAAAGTTCATTTTTGTCATTGATTACCACTACAAATAATTTGTTGTCATTATTGAATACATCTATGGCAGTTTCTCCATTTTCCATAATATAATTTAATGATTGAGTTTTACCATTAGATAAATTATAAGAGTTAAAATTAGTGGGTTTCTTGTTGTCACCTATTTCAAAAAAGTATATAGAATCTCAATTAATACAATACATATCTATTCATATAGGCATATCTATTTTATGTTCAGTGTCTGTTTCCATGTTGTATGTACGAAAATATTTATCGCTTCGAGCATTACTTAAAACAGATATAAGATATTGATTATGTAAGCTATATTCTCTATTGTAAGGCGAAGAGAAGTTTTTATTAAGTTTTATATTTGTATTTTCAATTAAATCGTGTATTCTTTGTGAATGATTATCTAAGAAATTTTTATTATGAGTAAGTAAGTATTTACCATTTTTAGATAACCTTTTACATTCTTTTTTATTTAGGGTATCTAAATTTTCTGTAGACTGTTCTTTGTAGAGAATTATATTATAAGCTTTCAATTTGTGCTCTGAAGTTGTAGATACAATTTGCATACTATCTTCAGAAAATATTATATCATGTTCTTTTTCATCACTATATTCATAATAATCTGTAGCACCACATGAAAAAACTTGAGAAAATAAAGATTTTTTATATTCATAATTTTCTAATATTTCTGCCTTTATTTTTTCTCAGTATTTTTGATTTAAATCTTCATTGTTTATTATATATTGATAAACAGTTACTAAATGTCAATTTGTAATACCGTCAAGAAAAATATTTATTAGATGCGTTATATACAATATTTTTTTAGAATCAATATTTCAAGAGATTCATTCACTTAGAGATAATATGTCTTCTATAATTATTAAAGCTATATCTTTTACATCGTCTCTTATTTCTTCATCAAACTTATCCAAATCATCTAAGAAACCACTTTCTATATTAGATTTGAATTTATTCAAAAATGTTATTTTTACTCCAATATAATGTATTAACTCATTTAATTTTTTATCTCAAACTTCTAGAATAGAAGCCTCTTTTTTTCTTCCCCCAAAACTAAATAGTTTTTTGATTCATCCTACAGTTTCTTCTTGTACATCTTGGGAATCTTTTACTCAGAAAAGTTCTTTATTTTTGGTGATAATACTTTCTATGCTAGGGTATATTTTTTCTATTTTCAAGATATTCTCAAGGCTTCAGAGTATTACCAAATGGTTAGCTACTACACGAATAGTAAATTGAAATTTTTTACATATTATATCATAAGTATTTAGATTTACTTGATTTACCGTTAATATATTTATATTTTCATATAATTTCAGTACTTCTGCTCTAAGTAACGCTATTGAATCTTCTCATCATCATGTAAAATTTATTACTTTTTCTATTTTATTCTCTTCATTAATATTATAATTATTTTCTATAGCAACTTCTTTCAATTCTATCTGTTCCAAAGATTCTTTTATAAATTTTTCTATATCAGAAACATTAAGATCAAGCCGTTTAGTTTCTATATCAGTATTATATTTCGTATTTATAATTGGAGATTTTATATGTATTTCTAGTTTCAAAGATTCCTTTCAGGTTGTAGCAAGATCTATAGCAGAGACAAATAGTTTATCATTTTTGAAAAGAACAAATCATTCTTTATTCTTTTTTTCTATAATAAAACCCTTTACTATAGCTCTACTTTCTGCAAGATTTCATACACTTTCATGATATTCTTCTATTTGGTCCCAAAGCTCTTTTATTTGTTTATACAAAAAATCGATACCATATGTATCTTCTTGTTGGTTTTCCACCTGTTTTTGAGTTGTTGAATGATGTAACATATTTATTGCAAAAAAATAAACAATTCGTTTATTTCTTTTTGTTTTCGTTAAGTTTTTATTATATACTCATATTATAATAAATGTCAATAGAAATATAATAAAAAACATATAATGCAAAAACCTGTATTTATGGCTTGATAATCAAAAACTATTGATAAATATAAAATAATTATTATTATGCATTAGTTGATGTTTGGTGAATTATAATTATTTGAAGAGAAAAGGAGGTTTTTTATGTCTTGTGAAGGGATTCCTGTAGTAGATATAGTAGATGATGACGTAGTTTGTCCATACTGCAAACAATCGATGGAAGGTGCAGAATCTTTTGATGCTTTTAATCTGCCAATGACTTGTATTTATTGTAATAAAAAATTCAAACCTCAAAAATCTCAATAATCTCAACAATCTCAACAATTTTCTTATGGAGCTGGTTTTTCCGGCTCTTTTTTTTGTTGATTTTATTTTTAAAATAGTTATTATAAAAAAACATTTAAATTATAAATTTGTTATTACCTCTATGAAAAACCGTCAGAATGTAAAAATATTACTTCTTCAATCTCGTTTAGATCCTAATATGAGGGCACAGGAATATGAGTGTTATATCAAGTTTTCGGGGCTGACAGAAGAACAATTGGAAGATCATTATATATTGGAGGAAAGGTTTGATATCAATCATATAGAGACTTATGATGCTGTGATTATATGAGGTACAGGTGATTTTGAGGTACATCACGTAAAAGAGAAGTATCCTAATGCTTATGAAGATTTGGTAAATATTGCAAATCATTGTAGAAGAGAAGAGATGCCAGTATTGAGTGTGTGTATGCAATATTGGGCTGTGATCTTTGGGTGAGAAGTGAAAACAGACTTGGACCGTCAGGAGGTAGGAACTTTCTGTCTGTACAAAACAGAAGAAGCTAAAAATGACCCACTATTTTGTGATTTACCCGATACTTTCAAGGCACAAGTTGGGCACAAAGATTATGTATCTACCTTGCCAGAAGGTTCTGTATTGTTAGTAAATAGTGATTTATGTCCTACACATGCTTATCGTACAGGGAAAAAAGAATATATACTACAGTTTCATCCAGAGTTGGATAAAAATGCTCTTATAAAAAGATTGGAATATTATCGTAGTTATACTCCAGATAATCCAGAGGAATTTGATGCTTTGATAGAAAGTTTGGAAGATACTCCAGATAGTATAAGTTTGATGAGGAAGTTTATTGATAGAATAGTTCTAGAGAATTAGGAAGGGCTATTGTATTTAGTAAACTTTATACTTTGTAAAACGATGTAAGAAATAACCTAAGAAATTATTTTATTATATAATTTTCATAACAATGGATATTAAAAATCGTGCAAGTGCTATTATTATAAAAGATGGCAAACTTTTACTTGTAAAATGAAAAAACCATACTCACTTATGGACTCCTTGATGACATATGGAATCTGATGATGTATGTGGATTAGAATGTCTCAAAAGAAAATTGAAAGAAGAAATTAATGCTGATGTTACCAATTTTATGTTTTTCAAAGAATATAGTAACAAATCATTTTATCATGACCATCTTGTTAGAGATAGAGTTTATTTAGTTTCTATAGAATGAGATTTGAAAGGTGGTGATGATATGGAAATAGTCTGGGTTAGTAAGAATCAGTTTATAGATGAAGTATATCCTATGATACCTGTACTAAAAGAAGAAATTATTATGGATTTGATAAAGAAAGGCATATTTTAAATTTAGACTAGTTTTTAAATAGGAAAATTCAGGTTTTTACTGGAATATTTTCTTATTTTTCAATAGATTATACTTTATAAAAAGTCTATTTATATAGATTGATTATTATCTTATAAATATGAAAATAAATAACTTATCACCACTCCTAGTGAATATAAGATAGTTATATTTACTATATTACATATAATAAGTAAAACTTCATCACTCAATTTTTTGTCTGCAATCTTATAAGAAAAAATAGATTTTATAACTCGCTCCCAGAAATGTTTAGGTATATATATAATAGCACTACAAAGCCATCCTTTACAGAATTTTGAATAGATAAAGGAAACGATAACAAGAAATAAATATATTCCTGCTAAAATTAATCATAATTGATTGAGAGATTCCATTTTTTTAGATTAAATTATAAATTTTTTATTTATCTAACCATTTTACTTTTAGGCTAAGGTTTGGACATCAGGAACTTGTTACTGTCCAAGGTTTTCTACCTCCTGATATTCTTGTAGTCACTATATTTCATGTAGTTGTCAAATATATATTACCAGTAGTGGGTATTTTGGTAGATGAAAAACCACAGCTATATGTTATAGTTGTTTTAGTATCTCCTCCTCCTCCTCCTCACCCTACTATACCATTCCAACTATAAACAAAGTTTCAACTTATTGTAGCACTAGAATTATCGTATATTCCATTTCCATTGATGTTAGAACTTCATATATGTTTGTATGCTCATGGAATATTAAAGCTTTGACTGTTAGAAAAACTAAAGTTTTTGTCTTTTAGTACTATAGGAGCTAATGAATTGAATAATTCATATCTTATAAGCGCTTGAGGATCTACTGAATTTGTTTCTGCTCCAGGAGGATAGCCTTCTTCCAAAATAAGTACAACATCACCAACCATTTTGCTATAATCTGGTTCTTTTCTAATTATTACATTAGGCTCTTTTTTGTCTGCATCATCATCAATATCCTCACTGTCAGTATTATCTCATAGTTTATCTTTTTCATCACTATCCTTCTCATCTTCCTTCTTTTCCTCACTATTACTATTTTTTTTGTCTAAGTCAGAGTCGGGGTCAATACTATTTTCCTCCTCGTCTTCACTATCCTCCTCGTCATAATCTTCATCGCTATAATTATCTTCATTATTTCAATCTGACTTAAGCTCACTATCATTATCACTTCATTCCTCTTCATCTTCACTATCATCGTCTTCATCATCACTATCTTCATCATCATCCTCGTCCTCGTCATCATCATCACCTTTCTTTTCGTTATCTATAGCTTCTTTTACAGTCTTTTTCAGCCATCCATCTACTTCATTAGCGAAGGCATTATCAAAAAAGTCTTTAGGACTTTTTCCTATTATTCATTTTATAGATTTTACATAGTCTTTGAAAGAATGTTCAAATTTCTCTTTTACAAATTCTTTATAAGAACTTTTCATAGTTTCAGGAATGTTTTTTCATAGTGTTTTTCGTCAATTTTTCAATAACTTAGAAAACCTGCTTGTAACATTTTGATTAACAGTTTTCATACCACTATCAATTCATTCAGAAACAGCTTTTTTTAGCCCATTGGATATAGCTCCTTTCAAAGTAGCTTTACTTTCTGTTTTTCCTATATATTTAAGACCAGTAACTCATATCGTTTTACTGCTTTTACCAGCTGTTTTTAGTAGGGTGGATCATTTTACTATAGATTTTGACCCTCATACCAAAGAAAGTCATACATCTAGTACTCATTCAGCTATTTCTCATTTAGTTGATTTGGGATTAGCAATTTTGTATACTCATTGACCAAATCCTGTAAAAATATTTCCAGCTGATTTTCATAACCATCATGCAAATTTACTAACACGTCATTTTCATATCATTTTTTCTACAGTTTCTCCAGCTATTTCTTCACTTTTTTTGTCGATTCATTCTAAGTACTCTCATGCAGTTTTGTATACTTCAGAACCTGCGGTACCAGATTTTACTTCTTTATCAAATTTATTGAAATTCTCCATAATACTTGCACCTACCTCTTTAGTTTTTAGTCAGTAACTTCGTCAGAAATACATATCAAATCAAGATTTAGCTGCTACATTTACGCTTGCTACAGTAAGTCAAGCCCCTTTTCTTACTATTTGAAATTGTTTCTTAACTCAAGTTCGAGTAAGTGATTTATCTATCACATAAGAACCTCATTTAATAAGAGTTTTTGCACCTGATTTTAGAGCTCCCATAGCTTTATTCCAATAACTTTTGGATTTTGCATTAACTTCTTGTATTATTGGGAAGTGTAGATAGGCCGTTTCTGGGATTTCAGGGGGAGTGACTTCTCACATACTGGACTTATATCCATCTACATAATCTTGAAAGAAATTTGCATAATCTTGAAAAAAATCTATATCTTCTTTAGTAATATCATCATTTGCTTGAAGATTGTCTATCATTGATTTAATTTCAGGAAGTTTAGCCTCTATAGCCATAATAGAAGCCATACCAATATAATATTCTCCAGCTTCAAGTTGTTTCAAAGCCATATCAATAGCATATATATCTATTTGTAGATTTCTAGTTATATCTATAGCTTTTTCTAGTCATTCCATCTCTTTATCGAATAATTTTATTGCTTTTTGGATATTTGTATTATAAGTATTTTCATATCTATCAGTGATTAGAGCAGAGTAGGTCATTAGATAGTTGATATCTTCTATCAATACAGTAGCTAATTGCACGCTTGCTGCAGTTTTACGATACTCCATATTGGCTTGGACAGCAGGAATATCAGAAGAAGTTTCTATGCTTTCATATAGAACCATCAGTCCATCTTCTTTCAATTTATATTCTATAAGATATTCAGCTAATAAGTTTTCTTCTTTTTTTATATTACTATCTTCTTGGATAAGAATTCACCATATATAGGTTAAATTTCATTTATAATCCTCTAGAATATCATAAAGTTCTTTGGAACTTGTAAAAGTTTCTTCGGTTAAATCTATAGCTTCTTGGATTTTGATTTCTCTAAATTTTTCATAGTCATCTAGCCCTGCTCATATAAGTTTGTTATTTCCCATATAGTAGGGTCCTCCTAGTATATAAGTGTCAAACTCATCTCATTCTAGAAAATATTTTTTATTCTCATCTGTCATGGGATAGTTGTAGTTTAGAATCTCTGCATCAGATTTAGAATCAAATTTCATTTCTTTTTCTTCTCATCCCATTTTTTGTATTAAAAAAAATCCTACTAAAAGAATAAAGATAACTCCTAGTAAGATAAAAATTTGATTCTTTTTCATAACAAAAATAATTATGAATTAAAGATTTTATATTATTTTTTTGAGAAAACAGACTTAATTTGTTATATACTTGACTAAATAATATATATTAGTCTTTCAAATTCAAGCTAAAGTGATTTTAATTTAAAATTATAATTTTATATGCATCACAACGTTATTTTATAGAAACTCTATATTATTTTCTAAATTTAACAGTGTTTTCTTAACCTCTAATCCTCCAGCATATCATACTAATTTACCATTATTTCCTATAATTCTATGACACGGAATTATCAAAGCAATTGCGTTTGCTCCATTTGCATTAGCTACAGCTCTCACAGCTTTTTTATTTCAAATTATTTTTGCTAAATCCAAATATGAAGCAGTTGTTCCATATTTTATTTTCATCAAAGCTTCCCATACAGTTTTTTGAAACTCAGTTCAGACCATTAAAATAGGTATATTAAATGTTTTTCTCTCTCCGATTAAATATTCATCAATTTGTTTTCTAGTTTCTTGTAAATTTTTATTATCCTTCTCAATATATTCTGCATCTAGTCATTTTTTTAGTCTTTTATCTACAGATTCTCTAGTTTTCCTATATCTGAAATCAACTAAACAAACTTTGTTTTCAAATGACCCTAAAATTAATTCTCATATTTTAGTTTTGTGATATTGAATTTCTATTTGATTCATTGATTTCAATTTAGAATTTAATTATAAAATTATTTAATTAAATTACTTTAGATTTATTTAGTTGAAAAATTGTAAAATTTCTTATTTGATTATAATGATTTTAATATTTTCTTCAAATCCTTATTTTAGAAAAATTAGTTTAAAAAATGAAAGGAAGAAGCCTTGGATACTCCAAGGCCTCTTTGTAGGGGAATTGATTTAAGATGCTTCTTCTTTGATTCTTTTTTTGCGTAATTTAGTAAAACTAATCATAAAGATATTTACTATACTACATAGTATTAGAAATACTGATACAAAGAACAAGAAATATAGCTCATATCCAGACTTAAGCTCTCTAACAAATATAAGTATTGTCACGTAACCAAAAGATATAAGCATATATTCGTTTCTAAAGCCTGTCATAATTTTCAATATAAGCCACAAAACAAATGCTGCCCAAACAAATGGATATACAAAATTAGAATCTATCATAATTCATTCTCCTTATAAAGAATTAATTCCCCTAAGTGTAATAATAAAGAAAAAAGAAAAAATGTCAAATTTTGAAATTAGCGATAATTTTTATTAAATCTTTATTTTTTGTAACTATTTTTAACAGCATTTTTCATACATACTAATTTAATATAATTCAAGTATTTCTATAGTCGGAGGCACCCCTAATCTCATAGGTAATCAAACTTCTCCTACTCCTGCAGAGACGAACACTTTCCCATAATCTGTTTCATATAATCATTGGTCAAATTCACCCTCACAAGGAATTACAGAATGGTATATAAATGGTAATCTGATTTGTCATCCATGAGCATGTCCGCTTACCGTGATGTCCGCTATTGAATTTGTGTATTTTAGGGTAGTATCAGGATTATGAGTCAGAACTATCAAATTATCTTCTTTTTTATATTTTTCTATTAGGGATATATCATCATCATTTGTCCATTTATCTCTAAGCCCCAAGATGCTTATGTTTCTACCATCAATCTCAGCACTTGTGTTTTTTAGAAAGACAATATTGTTATTTTTTAGTGCTCTTTGTAATTCTTTTTGGATAGGAGGACCAGGATTTTCTGTATCATGGTTTCACAAAACAGCATATACAGGTATGTTTATATCTTTCAGTGGAGAAAATAATGTTTCTAAGTCTTCTTCAGGATAGTAGGTCAGGTCTCCAGCAATCAAAACAGCGTCAGCGTCTTCTATTTTATTTATCTTATTTACAATTCTTTCCAAAAATTTATGATTTTTGTAAGGACCTAGATGTATATCAGATATTACAACTATTTTAGCTGAGAACCCTGTTTCTATTTTTGTTGTTTTGGTCAAGATTAGATTTCTTTCTATAAATCTAGAATATATAAATAATAGAGAAAGAAAAAGAAAGAAAAAAAGAATGGTAGTATGAAGTATATTTTGGGAAAATTGCTTCCTTTTTTTGAAAATCAAAAATAATACTAGAGCTAGGAAAGGGAATGACAAATACGATCAGTAGAGGATAATGCTATACATAAGATTTCTTGATTAGATTAATTTTATCTAAATTATTTATAATTATTTTAGTTTTTTTCTAGTAAATCTAAAGTTTCTTCAAATAGTTTCTTTTCAGTTCCCTCTTCTGTGAATATATGACTTGCTCATTCTACTACTCTCACATCATAGTTTTCTATATATGGTTTCCATGCGTTATGGTATATATTGTTTCCTGCAAATACAAATCCACAATTTCCTTTTATTCTTTTGGAATATTCTTGGGGATTACTAGAATCTTGCCATTCTTTTATCATCTCTTTGTTTGCTGTAAATTCTAATCCCCAGTGTAGAGTATACAATTTTGTTTTTTCATCGTATGTAATATTCTTATCTTCAAGGTTTTTAGGACCTAGTGAAGGATCCCAAAAAATATTTTTTGCAACTATATCAGTTTTAGCATTCATGATAGCTATAGCTCCAAGACTATGTCCTACTAGGTATATATTTTTGTATTTATCTTTGAAGTATTCCAGAATAGTATTTATATCTAGAGCATGTATAGAAACAGAACATTCACTAAATTGTCTTGCTTTTGGAGCTCTTGCATAGAAAAAGAATCTAAAAGTATCGTATCCTTTTGGGTTGAAAAAGGGTACAGCATTGAAATAATGGTGTTCATTGATATTTCAAGATAGTCCATGACAAAAGATAATTAATTTATCTTTCGGTGTCTTATCGTAGTTTAAAGCTCCATAAATTATATGATTGTCTTCTGTAGATATTTCTAGCTTTTTTTCCATAAATATAGTTTATAATCTAAATTATAAGAAATATAGTGCAATATGTTTTAATGAAAAAGAACGAAAAAACAATAATAAAAAGGAAATTACATAACTTTGTAATTTGTATAAAAAAATATAATGATTATTTTTTTGACAGAATTTTAGATTTGATTATAATGTAATTATCGGAACAAGGTAATAATAATTACAAATAACAACAAGTACAAAAAAGCCATCTTTGAAAAAAGAGGCTTTTTTGTTTAAATATTATTTAATAGAAAATCAGATTCTCTCTAAAAAGGACTTTTCAATGCATCAGCCAACTGAGCTTTTCTAAGATGGTCTTGTTGACTTACCATCCTACCATTTTTATCTACTACATCTCATTCTTGGTCTATATGGCTTCCTTTTGGGATTGGGTCTCCATCCATTGTGTATTCATAAAATTTAGAAAAAGTCTTAGGTTTCAAATCTATAATATCAGTAGAATTTTTCATAATTAGTTGTTGTTAGAAATTAAATTTGATACTTATCTAACAATAGATATAATCATATAAAACAATATGTCAATACATAATATCTAAAAATACGATTAAGTACTGTACAAAAGCTAATAAAAATTGACAAAAAAAATATATTTATTACAATTAATTGTATCATAAAATGTGTGTGGATAATTAAGAATAATATTTATTATATAATATAATTGTAAAACTATGTATAAAAAAGTCTATATTAATTTAGATAATGTATGAGTAGATGTATCAAAAGAAATTGAAGAATTTATGTTCTTGAAAGAAGAAGATGATGTAGAAACTATATGGTATAATTTTAGAATGAAATTGGAAAAGAATAGACCAGAATGAGAAAAATATATGATAAGTGTATTCTCTCTAGAATTATTTCTTTTCTTGAGACATCTTAGAAATGAATGATATACTATGGACCAAATAGAAATTCTGAGAGATAGACCTATGTTTATATATAATGATGATCTATTTGAAATAAGGAATGGTAGATGGATGAAAATGGATACTGATAATGTAGGGTTTTTTGCTATAAGATGAGGGAATTGGGGTTACCCTTTCTTCTTCTTGTTGAAGCGTCTGATAGGAAAGAAATGATGAAAAGTGATGAAAACTAATGATATCAAAAGAAATATTATATGGAAAGGAAAATTTTATGCTTTGGAAACTCTTTATGAAGATAGAGGAAGATTGATATGAGATATAGTAACTCCCTATAAGATATCTCCTCAACATTATCCTATTTTCTTAGATTTCTTGAGTAAAAAAATGTGATGAAAAATAGTTTTGAAAAAAGATAATACACAATTATGACAGTGAGTTTTTGTAGTAGACTTGGAGAATTTTGATGCAGATCAAAGTGCTAAATTTACAAGAGTTATGAAAACACATAAGGAATTTGGAAAAGAAGTATATCTTATGCCTTTTGACCAATTTGAAGAAGAATATAGAGTTTATTTTACAAAATTTCATGATAAAGTAAAAATTCATTCTTTGAAAAGAAAGTTTGTAACTACACCAGTAGAGGATATAGTAAAGGCTGATAGTTTTGAGTATTATACTAATGTGATGTTGAAATGGGAGTATATAGAAAATAAAGAATGGCAAGGAGAAGGAAAAAGATATAGTCAACTTATAGAAACTTCAAAAGAATATGTAGAAAAAATGGATTATACTACCGGAGCATTGGAATTTGGAAAAACTTTGGATGGTAGATTAGTGTTTTTTGAAGTAAATAGTATGGCAGACCCTATAACATATCAAGGTGAAGACATGGGTAATATGCAATGATTTTATGAAGATATATTTAATCATATAATAGAACAATAAAAATGAAAAAAGAAATTATTTATTTATTACTTTTTGTTACGGTAATAGGTTTGACTTTTTGATGATTGGTAAAAATGGAACAAATCAAAAAGAAAAATAGTGAGGAAAAAATGCAACAATCTAATATTATAACATCACAACAATCAGAAAAAGAAAAAATGAAAAAAGGAAGTTCTTTTGAGTGATGAGAAGAAACAGAAACTTCTTCTACTGATAAAACAACAGATTTTGAAATTGAAAATTGAGAAGGAAATATTGAAAACCTAACTGGAAGTAAAGAGGAAAACTATAGCCCATTCCCAAAAGCATGAGAAATAGTAAAACCAGAATTACAAAAAGGAAATAATACTAATGATTGAGAATGAGGAAATGAGAGTGAAGTGTTAGAAAAAAGTTCTAGCCCATTCCCAAAAGCATGAGAAGTAGTAAAACCAGAATTACAGGAAAATATTGAAGGGTGAAATATAGAAACTAACTGAGATTTTGAAAATGAGAGTTCTAGCCCATTTCCAAAAGCATGAGAAGTAGTAAAACCAGAATTACAGGAAAATACTGAAGAGTGAAATATAGAAACTAACTGAGATTCTGAAAAAACAGAAGAAGAAAATGAAGAAGAAGAAAATCAAACATCACCAGAAACTTGATATAATGACAATGAAAATGATGGAGATAAAGATGTTGACAAAAATGAAAATGCCCCTTGAACTAATAAAGAAATTAGTTATGATACGGAGGAAAAGGAAATGTTGGGAACTGAATTGTAAATAATAGAAGAATCTATAATTTGTTTATTTAATTAAAAACATTTAAAATGTGGAATAAAATTATAAAATTATCTCTTATAGTAGCTTTGCTAGGGGTTTCGTTTTCTAGTAATGCTTTTTATCATTGTAATTTATTTTGGAAATATGAATGAGATACTACATGATACAATACTATAACAGTAACAAATATAAATTATATACGTATAGCTGCTGTAAATAATGTAAATCATTTATATAAATTTAGTACTGCATCTGATTTGATAGATAATGATCCAGTTGTAAGTTGTGCTACATCTAATTGTAGTGCTAGTCCTTCTACGTTAGCAGCTGGAGTAAATATATATAATAATGTTCCTTATAATCAAATATTATTGAGATATCCAAATAACGACACTTTAAGATCTAGAATGGTAACTAAAATGGGTCAAGACCCTGGAGCTCTTACTTGTCCTTCTGCTATGCAAGAAATAATTCAAGAGGATTTAGCTAATGCTAGTATAACAGGTATTACTACATCTGACCGGGATGATTATGTTCTTTGTTTTACAAGAGCTTTGGATTATATAGATCCAGCTAGTGTTACTATAGAATGAGAGATTCATTATACTACTCCATGATGACTTAATTGAGATGTGCCTGTAAGTGTTGCTTGTAATGCATCTATATCTGGAGATTGAGATGGAGATTGAGATGGAGATTGAGATGGAGACGGTGATGGAGACGGTGATGGTGATGGAGATGGAGACTGAGATGGAGACTGAGATGGAGATGGAGATTGAGATGGAGATTGAGATGGAGATGGATGAGACTGGGGTGGAGAAGTTATAATACAAGATATAGGTGGTGACTGAGGATCAAATGATACTATCTCTGTTATGAGAGGAGAATATTTACCTATATGATGGAAATTAGTATGAGGTGAAAACTATGTTTCTACTTGTGATTCTTCTACAGTATGAAAACACAATAGAGATACAGCAAAAATATATTTCACACTAGAATGATGATGAAATGTAACACAATATAATGATGTTAGTGCTTTTGTAGATAATTTATGTGCTTTGGATTATATATCAGATGGAGAATGATATATTCCATCAACATACTTAGATCAGTTAGTTTTATGAGAAAATAGATTACTTGCATATTATCAAGATAGACAAACTTGTGTATATGATACATGTCCTTCTTGAGTCGGAAACTGTTATTTCTGGAGAGATGATCCAGTACCTGCAGAAGCATTTGATGAGCAGTTATTTACTATAACAGATGCTTATTTATTACAAAAGTGAGCAACTATTACAAGTACAGATAATACAGACATATCATTTCATGAAAACTATTTTGATATGATACCAAAACCATTATTAGATTGGATTAATGCAGATGTAACATTATTTGGTGATTGTACAACAGGAGATACTAAATTTGTATTGAATGATTTTGTTACTAAATATAAAAAATTAGTAAAACCTATACCGGATTTAGCAGATGAATTTCAAGGTACTAAATTCAATCCTTTTACAATGGGAGCTCAACATATCAAAAAACTTCCTATACAAGAGTTTTATTATATAAATTTGGATGACTTTGGTCTAACAGAATTTACTATTACTAACTATATAACTTCAGTAACCAAACCTACAACTATTATATTTGAAACAAATGGTGGTACTATCAATATAGATAGCGATATTACATGACCGTTTATGCTTATGGTAAAATGATGAACTATCAAGTTCAAAAAATGAAATTGTAATCAAAGAATGACTGTAGAATGAATATATTTAGCAGAAAAATGATTCAAAGCTGACTGGATTAGAAATAATAATCCTGCAGATTGTACTTGGTGTGAAGATGGTCGTTTATTGGTAAAATGAGTATTAGTATGAGAATCAGGGGTAGTATGAGCAGATAGTATCACTCAAAATAGAAGGTCTGTACTAGAATGATGGTTTGCATGAACTCCAAACGCTAAAACAAACGCAGTAGCAAATGGAGGTTCCCTTACTATAGTTCCTAATGTAGAACTTTGGATAACTCCACCAGAAGGATCGAAATACTTATATGAATTATTGAAAGCTCAAAAGGCAAAAGATATAGATTTTTGGGAAGGATTGCCTACTTTGAGGGAATAAATTTTCTTCTGATATAAAATTATAAATTATAAATCAGCATTAAAATATTTAGTGCTGATTTATTTATTAGAGCTTGAGATAAGAAAACGTCGTATAAATTACGACGTTTTTTTTCTTGAAAAATAAGGGGTAAAGACAATAAATGTGTGCTAAGTATCTGTGAAAGTATTGTATAATAAAAGGAAATCTGTATTAATATGGTTTTTAGAAGTTAATCAACTAATTATGCCAAAAAAGATGTTCTAAATGCCAT
>Ga0208901_1000099_pt1 | contig 59950 bp, 56 predicted proteins | sample AntAceMetag02UKF_FD_184764 | JGI IMG/M metagenome (GOLD analysis project Ga0208901, IMG submission 184764) | Saline lake microbial communities from Ace Lake, Antarctica - Antarctic Ace Lake Metagenome 02UKF (SPAdes) (version 2) | ecosystem: Environmental > Aquatic > Non-marine Saline and...
GCATTTATTTTACAAAGATCGGCAAGACGTTCTAAAAAATCATCCCGATCCTTTCTATTTCGAAATATCTTTATCCTATCAATGCCCCGACCCATAACATGATGTAAAGCACCGGGGGCATCGAGTCTTGGCTGTCTTGGCATAAAAAAACGCTATCTCCTTTAAAATATACTGTCAAGTTGTTTTGGAACCAACGTCCCCATTTACGCAAGTTGGTAGTGGCAGCGAATAGCCGTTTGACTTCTTCCATGCTGAAGACCGTGGGCAGTTTTTTAATGCTGGGCCGGGGGGGAATATTGAACTGAGTTTCGTCCCATTCGCAAATGTTCCTGTAGAAGCTGAGAATACCCGAAAAATAATTGTTGCATGTCCCCCAGGAAAGCTCTCGGTCTTCAAGAAGGTGACGAAAATATTCTTGAATTTGATCGTTTGTGAGCGTGTCCGGAGATTGATTGTAGAATTCTGCCAACCCACTAACAGCAGTTACGTAATGCCTTTTCGTTTCCTGCGCAAAACGCTGCAATGTCATGTAGTTCAGAAACTGGGTCCTTAGATCACTGCTCATAATGATACATCCTCGATAAAGAGTTAATAAGAAATGAGAAACACATGTTTCCCTTGGGAGGTATTGTAATTGATTATCGGTTAAATCGGGAGATTATAATGGCTTTGGAAAATAGGTAGGATATGGTGAGGTAACTTTCGATTATATTCCGCGAAGCGGTTCAGTTCATTTGCCAGCCTTGCATGAATAAGCCGTCCCAGAATTCAAGGATACGATACGAAAGCTGGCATGATCCCCGATGCAAGACTACCTATATAAAGTGCGCGTTGGATTTTCCAAGCAAAAATGCTAACTTACGTCTGCTACTCTTGCACGGATTTGGTGGGTGTTGGGGTGAAGGATGCACGGAAACTGGCACGATTCCAGATTCCGATTTTGACGAATCAACCCAGCGTTTTATAAGTTCTAATCTTGCCACCTTGCCAGAATAAATCTTTACCATTCCGGACTAAGGTTTTAAGGCCCTCAGTCCGGATTTTATTTCAATTATCCGTGAAGATTGTCAATCCATCTCATAGCTTCGACATCACTGACTTTACCCAAATACCTTTGAGTCGTTGAAAGGTTTGAATGTCGGAGAATGATCTTGCTGATAATCTCCAGTGGTGTTCCGGCCCTGGAGGCGAAAGTTGCAGCGTGCCTTCTCAGATCATGCGGCCTCAACCTGGCACCAACTAACGAACCAGCTTTAATGACAACGATTCTTGCGGCGGAGTAAGTTATTGGGAAAATTCTCTCATCGGTTTTAATTTTTTTATCCCGAATGTATTCATTCAATCTGTCTGCTACTTTCTTTGGAATGAAAACAACTTCTATTTCTTTTCCGCTTTTGGCATCTCGGATAAATATTTTCCGATCTTCAATGTCATTAGGAGTGAGTTTTAAGACCTCGCCTACTCTCATGCCACCACGAGCCATAAGTTCCAGCATAAGACGATTCCGGGGATTCTCTGTTCTGAAGATGATTTCATCTACGACATCTTTTTCCAGGATTTTCCAATGAATTGGCTTCTGATCTTTGAAAATCTTTCTCAGGAGCGGGGAATCGCATGGGTTTTGAAAGTGCGAATCAAAAGAGTCCTTGATGAAATTGAAGAAGGCTGAAAGGAGGGAGTAACGAAGTTTTTTTGTTGATTGTTTTGTCCCTTCCGATATCTTCATGAGAAAGGTGAGGGCATTGTCTGTCGTTATAGATGTTAATTCTATGTTCCCGAAATGATGTTCAAATTTGGTTAGGACAGACTGGTAGTTCTTCTGTGTGCTTTTCCTGGAATTTATTTTCTGATAGTCAAAAAAAATTTCGTGGCTTCCAGCAGTTCCATGATGAACCTCCTTTTTTCTTGGTTAATGAAAAATAAATTGACCCCAAAGCATCATATTTTGTAATGTTAAGAGTACAAGAACAAAACTTCAACGTGAATCCAGCTTGTTTGCAGTGAGGTTTCATGCACGAAACATTCAAAATCTGGGAAGACTCATAACGATCAGATCATTACGGTATCCTTCACTTCTTGACTTTGCCACCTTTGATTTTGTATTCTTCACCGAATGAAGGCTATTCAGATGCCGCCTTGACATAGGGTAAGGTGGAATCAAAAGGTTCTCCCAGATACCAGAAAACTCCGATTGTCTTCTCCTAATTTTCGAGCACAGTGATTGCCATAGAAACAGACTCCCTCTACGCTTCTTTCCCCAATAACATATGTTCTTGTTATTTCAAGCCGGTCTTTCCAAGGGCGGTGAGAAGTCGTTCTTTGTCTTCTTTTTTGCAGCCGTAAAACCCGTCTTTCGCAAAGTCTTCTATGGAGTAATTCTCGTTTAACTGATGAACCTTAGCTACTTGATTTTTTGCCTCTGCCGTGCGGCCTAACAGACTATAGGTCGCGGCAAGCCACACACGGGGGTCCATATAATCCGGCCATAGACTTATGGAACTCTCAAATGCAACGATTGCCTCATTATATTGCTCCAACACTAAGTGCAAAGTTCCTTGAGCCCACACATTATTGGCACTCCTTACAAGTTCTGCTGCTTCTTTTGCCATCTGAAGACCCTCTTCGTATTTCCCTTTATTCCGCAGTAGATATGAAAACAGACGGTAAAAATCTGCATCCTTGGGTTTGCGATTTACCAAGTCTTGCATCTTTGTGAATGCCTTCTCCGGACTTCCCGTATATGCGAGGGCCAAGATCCTGCACCCCGTGACCCAACTTTGTAGGTCCGGGTTAAGGCTCAAGGCCTTGTCAAATTCCAGAACAGCCTCTCTTGGTTTGCCAGCTTGTATAAGACAAACTCCTAACCCAGCATAGGCATGTGAGTATTTGGGATCGCGATTTATTAGCCTTTTGAAGACTTCAGTCACTTTTTGATTTTGACCTGTCCAGTAATAGTCCCAGCCTAATTCCCTCAAGTACCAACTGGGCGGAATAGGATTAAGGAGAATTGCCTTTTCAAGTATTGGAATAGCTTGTTTGTGCTTCCCACCCCACCCCAAAGCAAGACCCCAAAAAGCATAACCGTCAGCGTCGTTAGGATCAAGTTCGATAGCCATCTTAGCTTCGATTACAGCCTTTTCATTTTCCCTTCTTACGGAATGAAGAAAGCTCAAGACACGGTGAGCCCCAGCATTTGAGTTGTCTAAAGTAAGCAGCTTTTGAGACAGTTCATAGGCCGTCTTAATAGATTCGCCAGGCGAGTTGGTATAGCCACCAATTACGTCCATTAGGTGGGCCACAGCCAAGAATTCATATGGAGTGGGATAGTTCGGGTCAAGAGAAACGGCTTCTTCAAACATTTGTTTGGCTATTTGATGATCTTTTTGGTCATGGAGGTGGAGATGCTCCCTACCTTTCTGGAGCTTCAGATAGGCCTCAAGATTATCCGTTCTTCTCCCATAAATGCGGGTTTGTTCCCCCTCCGTTAATTTCACCTGTAAAGCTTGCAGAACCTTCATGGTGATCTCATCTTCAAGGGCAAAAATGTCTTTCATCTGTTTGTCATACTTCTCCGCCCAAATGTGGTTGCCGGTTCGAGCATCAATCAACTGGGCTGTTATTCGCACTCTGTCTCCTGATTTCTGGACGCTTCCTTCAAGTACATAGCGTACTCCCAACTCTTTACTTACCTGTTGAACTTTCACCGGCTTGCCTTTGTATGTGAAAACCGAATTCCGAGCAATCACGAACAGCCGTGGTGTCTTTGAAAGAGCAGTGATAATCTGTTCTGTGATCCCGTCACTGAGGTAATTCTCCTTTGGATCACCACTTATATTCTTAAAAGGCAGAACTGCAATGGATGGTTTATCTGGAACTGGCAGAGACGGCATTTTGGGCAACCCCGCCTTTCGTAGTCCCTCGACCAATCGCTTCCTAACAGCTTTGTCCTTGATTCTATTTATTGCAGGCGCCAAAGCTGTATAAGAATAGTTCGGATTCATTCTCAGCATTTCAGAAATTTCAGAACGCGTATCATCTTCATGGCCCAAAATGATGTAGCAGAAGGCTAAACCTTGATGAGCCTCTAGATAATTAGGTGTTATTTGAAGAGCTTTTTTGTATGCTGCGATGGCTTCTTCATACTGTTTCATTCCGAAATGAGCTTTGCCCAGTAGATTGAAGTACCAATTTGGGGTCATAGGATTGAGGCGAATCGCCTCTCTCATCAACGAAAGAGCTTCCTTATGATTTCCTACCACATTCTGACTGATAGCCAGCCAAGCATGTACATCAGGATCATTTGGTGCCAAAATTACTGCTTTTTTCCCTTCGCGAATTGCCTCCTCATTTCTGCCCATAAATGCAAAGAGCCAGGAAAAAATGCCAATTGTATGACCGTCAGACTTATCTAGAGCGAGTGCCTTCTTGAGGTATTCATGAGCGCGATTGAATGAGTCTTTGGGTGAAGAGCTCACTCCCAATGGCACATCCATTATCTCAGTAGCAGCAAGCATCCTGTATGGACATTTGTACTTTGGATCCAAAACCTGAGCTTCCTCTGCTAATTGCTTGGCCTTATTATTACCCTCTCTTGAAAAGGACAGAAAATACCCATAGCTCTCCATTATCTTGTCCCAAGCTTCTAAATTGCCGGTCTCTTCCCCCCATAAATGGGCCTGTTCCCCTTCAGTCAGTTTGACCTGCAGCCCCGCAATGATTTTCCACGTGATCTCATCCATTACAGCGAACAAGTCCTTGAGTTTCCTATTGTAACGTTCGGCCCAAATATGATGGCCTGTAATCGCATCGATGAGCTGGGCGGTCACTCTCACATTATCTCTCTCAGTTTGAACACTTCCCTCAAGCACATATCGCGCTCCTAACTCCTCGCTCACCTGCTGCACCTTGACTGGTTTTCCTTTGTAAACGGATGTGGAATTTCGCGCTATCACGAACAGTTTTGGGATTTTAGATAAGGAGGTGATGATGTTTTCTGTGATGGTATCTCCCAAATGTTTATACTTCACATCCGTTCCCAGGTTGTCGAATGGGAGCACTGCAATGGAAGGTTTATTGGGCAACGGAAAGGCCATTTTTTCCACAGAAGCCGGTTCAACTGAAGGAAGGGAACTTCTAAAATAGAAATTCCAGATTGCCATGGCGGCAATTCCTAAAATCATGAGAATTGCTACAGCGATAGCAGCATTTTTCGCAAGTTTGGGTTTTGTTTTCTTTACGACATCTCCCGGTGCCATCGGAACTTTATAAACCCTGATTGGCTTTGCGATGTTTTTAACGGAGTGATCTCCAATAAAATTGTAGCCTAAAGCCAGCTTGTTCTCAATCTGATCATACGCCGTCCCTGAGATACAGATGCCTCCACCATCCGCAAGGCTCTCAATTCGAGCAGCGATGTTAACGCCGTCACCGTAAATGCGGTCATCTTCGTGAATAACATCTCCGAGATTGACGCCAATCCTGAAAATCATCCTGCGGTTTTCAGGCAAGGCTTCATTCTTGGCTTTTAGTACTTTCTGGATTTCAACCGCACACTGGACAGCATCCACCACACTGGCGAACTCAGACAAAATATTGTCACCAGGAGAATCCACCACACGGCCGTTGTACTGGGTCACAATGGAAGAGAAGATTTCACGATATTCGGTTATCGTCTTGAAGGTCGCGACTTCGTCATCACCCATGAGGCGGCTATAACCTTGTACGTCTGCGCTAAGTATGGCTCTGAGTTTTCTTGTAACTCTTTTTGAATCCACCAAAAGACCTCCGCAAGAGGTTGAAGCAAATAGAGAAAAAGCATTTATGAGGCAGGGCTGAGTCAGTTCAACGTGTTGATATTAACGCTCAGGAAACCCTTTGAGAGTCTTGGATTTATGCGATTAGGCTGTCTGGAATTGCACATATTTCAAGGTATTTAGCAATATTACTGAGGATGCTGTTAATGTCAAGAGGAATCAAAAAGGCAGGTGAAAATTATCTGTATTCCAAGGTTGCCGGTCTTTCAAGGTTACGTCTGCCAGCCTTGCAGAAATGGGCCATCCCGAAATTCAAAAGTACGAAATCCTCTCCGGCGACTGAATGAGTTAAGGACTGATCAATCCCTTAATATTGTACTTGGAAAAAGATCAATTAGGTCAGATATTCCCAGCCAAATTCCCAGTATTGAAAACCATACCTCTTGTTTTTGACATGTGAGTGCATTTGAGATATCCAACGTATCTCAGCCCCGGTTCCATTTGAAAATTTTCAAAATAGTCAATAATTGATCTCCCAGCTTAGCATAAATCGGGTGTTCCGGAATTCAATGTTACGATACGCAAACCTGCATGATCCCCGATTCAAGTTTTCCCAAATTATTGTTGAATTTCGATCCACACCAGAGAAGCAGAAGAGTACATCTGGTAGTCCAAACCTGTTGCGTCTGTGAAAAGGTGCTCTTTTTTTGATTTTTGTCTCTTCTTTGGTCTTCATTTCGTAATGTTAAAATTATACCAGGGGCCGGAAAGGACCAATACTTATAACCTGTGATACCATCATTTGAAGGGGGAGGCAGAAACTGAGGTATGTCATGGTTGTCCATCAAAAGTAGGGGAATAAAAACCTGACATAGCTTGACAATATAGAATGATTTCAGCACGTCAAAAATCTGTTAATGTATTTGATTCGGGGGGAGTTGAACGATCGTGAAATGAGTGCCCGTATCTCACGCCACGGCATCTTTGATTTCATTTGGATATCCAAAAAATCACCGCCATCGAAAAGTGGCAATACGCCTTACGTATCCCTACTGCTGTCAGCACCTCTGAAGTCGAACCGAAAATTTTTACGACACAACATATGGGGGTCGGTCAATTTGCACCTTATACGGTTGATTCAGGAAGCTTCGTGCATGTTTCCGGCATCGCAAACTGGTCGGTTTTCATTGAATTTCAAACAATAGCCCATTGAAAAAATTAAGAAGTGGTGACCAATGCAAGAATACGCAATTTTTTTCACTGTTGGGATTCCATGCCATTTCAAATATTTATCGTCTGTAACAGGTATTTCATTAGGCATCTCCTCCCACATCTTGTCCTGATGGAGGCAGATAAGATCCGCATTCCGTCTGATGAATTCATCCACAGGCATGCCATCAATGGCGGGAGGGCGTTTGACTCGCTTCTGTTTTCCGTTTACGAAGATAGTCATGTACTCGCGTCGTCTGCGTTGCTTTTTTTTTCGTGTGTCTTTTTGAAACTTTCAAAAAACTGTAAAAGCGGATCTGTTTGTGTGTTTAAACGAAATTAGCCCGGTGTTGTGGCTGCCTGAAAAGGCTTGACTTTAGAAAGAGAAAAAGTCAAGCTTAATCTAACAAGCATGAGCTTCATCTGACTTCTATAACATGTGACCTTATTCCCTCGCAAGTTTCGTAATGGAATTGAATAGCGAGAGAGAACGGTGAAGCGAATTGCTCCGAAGCAGGGGAACGCGACCTCTTAGAAAATGTATCAGAATAATGAAAAACTGAAAACCTATTGGGTAGTCAGCTCCAATAAAGATTGTCGAGCAATGATACATTTATTGGAGAAAGGTGATTTCACTTGGTCCCTGTTTATCGGTCATCTTGTTATAGAGAAACTTTTGAAAGCTTGGTACGTTCAAAGCACGTCGAAAACTCCACCGTTTATCCATGACCTGGTACGATTGGCCGAAAGGAGTGGGTTGGCGTTGAGCGATGAGCAAAAGGACATCCTCGATACGATATCTGCTTTCAACATCACAGGTAGATACGACGATTACAAGATGGAGTTTCATAAGAAGTGCACAAAAGAATTCACTGAAAAATGGGTCCAGCATATCAAGGAGTTCAGGCGATGGATGAAAGAAAAGCTTCTGAAGTAGCCAGGCGATATGTGGCTTACATCAAAGAGAAACATCCAGACATCAAGAAGGTCTATCTTTTTGGATCATGCGCTAAGGGTGGTTTTGGCGCAGATAGTGATATTGATTTGGCGATTATCTTTGAAAATCTGTCTGATACTTTTGAGATGCAGGTCCAGTTAATGAAGCTCAGAAGAAAATTTGATACGAGAATTGAGCCACACCCCTTTAGGGAATCCGATTTTGATTTTTCGAATCCCCTTGTCAGAGAGATTTTGACAACCGGTCGAGAAGTTGCTTGAGACAAAACTTCATTTTCTTGAGGAACTGGAACTGGAAGAGTGAAGTAAACCAGCCGTTCTTATTAAGAATGCTTTCCGGATTTTGCAGAAAGGTTCAGTCTCTTGCATTACAGGTAATGCCGGTGATCTGGTCTTCTTGAAAATCAAACAGCACTTCGGATTCCTGTCTGCTGGTCACGGCGACGGTACGGCCATCCGTTACCTTTCCCACAACGGCGGCGTCGATGCCCCTTTCATGAAACAGATCGATTATTCGGGCTGAAAATTCCGGTTGGGCCGACAGGATAAATCCAAAACTTTGAAAGGAAAGGAGCCATTGAGACAGCTCCAAGGGGGCAGGGCAGGGGATGGCTGCAAGGTCTATTAACGCCCCCCGTCCCGAGTTTTCCATCATAATGGAAAGGGTCCCAAGAAGGCCCGCATTGCTAACGTCTTTACAGGCACAGGCCCATTTCCGTTCTGCAATGAGGGGAAGGGCCTCCAGGCGGTAAAGCAGTTCTTCGGTGGTCTTCCCTGAGTTTGCATCCCAGCTTGTGACCGAGGCACAGCCCATCTGCCCGCTGAGATCCGCGGCAAAGAGAAGATCGTCACCAGGCTCTGCCAGGTGGCTTCGGAGTAGTTTTTTCGCGCGGCCCAGGATGGCCACGGAAAGGGAAGGGGTGTCTAATGGTGCGTCCGGATGGAGATGCCCTCCCACCATGGGGACGTTTAATTTCTCGCATCCCTTTTGTATGCCGTCAATAACCTTGGACCGGTGCGCTTTATCTCCGCTGGCCAGCACATTAACCATGGCCATGGGCCTTCCGCCCATGGAATAGATATCATTGACTGTCACCATTACCGAGGCCTTTCCGGCCGCATAGGGTTCATTCTGAAGGAGCTTTGTCATCATGCCATCGGCAGCGAGAAGCAGGTATTCATCTTTGAAGGGTATGACCGCCGCATCGTCGCCGTAATTGGGAAGCTGGGGGCCGGTAACGCCGTGAAGAATGAGTTTGTCGTAAACCTCCGCGATGGGCTGTTTGCGTACAAGTCCCATGTACTCTCGTGTATTTTTGACAACTTCGGACAGGTTCATTTTCATGTGTTCCTCACGTGAAAAGTACAGTAGGCAGCAAACAGTAGGCAGAAGGCAGTCCCGCGTTATCGGATTTCCTCAAAGGCCTCATGGTAAATTTCCCCTCGTTCCTACGCTCTGCCTTCCAGTTACGAACCGTTTATTGTATGACATTATGATTGCATGGTCTCGAAAACCGAGGCGGAGCCTCTAAAAATTCATTCCCAGGCAGAGCCTGGGAACGAGGTCTAAAGTTTCTTCCTTTATCAGGTTGGCCTTGTTACCAGCCAGTGGTTACGCTGACTTCTGACTTCTGACTTCAGACTTCCGTTTTTCGGATTCTATTCTTCAAGATTTGCTTCCATCAATTGATGGGGCTTCCCGAAATGGTCTTGAACGGGTCCTACGCTTTTCCATCCCAACTGCTCAAAGAAAGGTATATTGTTTTTCTGAATGTGGGCTGTAAAATGGTTGCAGCTTTTTTTTTTCACGAGAGCCACTGCTTCCTTCACTAAAAGCTCCCCGGCGCCTGATTCCCTGAACCCTTTTTGGACGGCGAGCCTTCCTCCAATCCAGTCCCCGTTTCCCGTCCCTGCAGAGTATACCCGCACCGTTCCAACAACGCGACCGTCCTGTTTGGCTACCAGATGAATCCCCTTTGAATCATGTTTGTCCGTATCCGCATTTTTGAAAATCCTCTGTTCTTTGACAAAGACCGCCTTTCGAATTTGGAAAGCTTTCAGACGCTCTTCCTCCGTCCTTGCAGGGTGACAGACAATAGACCCCACAGGCTGTTCAAAGGCGGGCAGGGCGGAACAGGCGCCGCAACGAACGCATCCGGCTTTGCAGGCGGCCGAAGAAAGCCCTTTGTTCTTCAGGGTTTCTGCTACCTTTTCGTAAATATCCAGCATGATTCGGGGATCAGGAGGAAGATGCTTTCCCATGGGTGATCCCGGAATCGGCCTCAGGGGAACTACAAAGGGATAGACCCCGAGGTCTGCCAACATTTCACTGCCTGAAATCACGCTGTGTTGCTTTTCGCCGAGGCCCGCGATAACAAAGCTGCTTACCTGGTTTGGACCAAAGAGCTCAACGGCCTCTTTCCAGGCTTCGGTATAGCGTTTCAGCCCGATGGCGGCTTTTGCTGGAGCTACTTTGGCCAGGGTATCGAAATCGAAACTCTCTATATGGATCCCGACCGTATCCACGCCGACCTCTTTTAACAGATAGAGTGTTTCCAGAAAGGGAGGTGGCTGAAATTGGACGTGAACAGGGAGTCCAGTTTTTTCTTTAATGGCCTGAGTGCATTCAGCGAGAGCCCGTATTTCAGACCCTGGAGGAGTCCCCGTACCTGTTGTAAGGACGACATGGGTAACGCCATCAAGGGACTGAGCGTGGGCGGCAACTTCGGAAATTTGAGCCGGGGTTTTGATGGGGATTGTGTTATTGTTTTTGAGAGAAAGCCCGATTCCACAGAACCGGCATTGTTGCCTGGTTTTCCAATATACGCAGGTCTGGATGATCGAACTGGCCAGGCAGTCTTTTCCGTGGAGCAGGGCAATTTGTGAATAGGGTACTCCTTCCTTCGTAGAAGACCCATAGAATGCCGGTATGGTTACAAGACCTACGGGGAGGAGTTCCTCCCCGAATTTGAAAAGAATCGTTCGATCCCCTTCTTTTCGGATGTGGTAGGGAGATTTAGAAACAAAAGGGCTTGCTACAGGTGCATTGACGGCTTTCCCATCAATGACGAGCGATCCCGCTTCCGCGGGACCTGCCCCACCCTCTCTTTGAAGGACCTTTTGGTGAATCCGTACACCAAAACTCTGTATTTCGGTTATGATGGTCGCAATGTCCAAAAAACAACTCCTTCATTCTTTAAACCACGAATCAGACGAATCACACGAATAAGACACTGGTCATAAATTACTTCCGTTAGTAAATGATATAGCCATCCATTCCCTATTTACCCCACGTATGCATTACCACGCTGGAGCATGGCAACTGGAAAAAGAGAACCGCAGAATATCGAACAAGGAACCGCAGAATATTGAAATGTGGATCTTCGCTCTGACTTTTTCAGAATTAAAGAGATCAATGGAACACCTTCCTTCGACATTCGTTATTCCTTGTTCGATATTGAATATTCGCTTTTCATGGCGTTTCACACGACTTCTAAATCCGCTATGAAGCCAGGCGTAGAGCCAGCTCTGCGACCCTGCAGCCTAAGTTTCGAACGGTCTGGAGACCAAATTCATCCCCTTCAACTCCATCCGGATGGCCGCTCCATACTGTCCCGCCAAAATGGGCCGTGGGTGCACCGTCACTCACAACGACCATGTCCTGTGCCAACATGGAGGCATGGACTTGCTGGATTACGCTTCCCTGGCCTCCATTGCGAAATCCTCCCAGAGCAATGGCTCCTCCCACCACATTCTTGAATAGAAACCCGTTTCTCCGGAACATGACGCATCGGTCAAGAAAAGCTTTGCACTGAGTAGTCATGGTGCTCAGGTAGACCGGTGTGGCCACGATCATCCCAACCGGTTCCGGATTGGACAGAATAGGAATCAGTTTATTGAAATCGTCTTTCTGGCTGCATTCGAGCGTTTTCGCGCAATGGCCGCAGGCGATACAACCCCCAACCTTCATTTCCGCCAAATCGATAATCTCCGTTTCTATCTTGGGAAATTTTTCCATGATGGTTTTCATACAATAATCTAAGACATACTTCGTGGTTTTCCCTTTTCTTGGGCTACAAGCTACTCCGATAATTTTCATGTTTTTCTCCTGTTTCAATTAAAGGTTTTTATCTTCTCCCGCAGAGGCGCCGAGACCCAGAGGGACATGAGGATAACAACCGTCCCTCTTTCATTTTCTTTCATTCTCTGCGCCTCAGCGTCTCTGCGCGATACACATCAGATTCCTCCGCCATGGTTTCAAGCACCTCCCTCCGAAGGGCATTGCATTCAGTGCTTGTGCGATCTCTTGGCCTGGGATAGGGCACATCAAACTCCCCGATAATCTTAGCGGGCCGTTTTGAAAGGACTATGATCCGGTCGCTCATGAAAACCGCTTCGTCCACATTGTGGGTTACAAACAGGATGCTGATTTTCCTGGTCTGCCATACATCGAGAAGAAAGGTCTGCATATGGTTCCTTGTCTGGCTGTCAAGCGAACCAAAGGGCTCATCCATCAGGACCACTTCCGGGTTTGTAACGAGGGTCCTGGCAATGGCGACCCGTTGTTGCATGCCTCCGGATAAATGGCGGGGATAGCTGTTTTCAAAACCGGCCAGACCGAAATTTTTAACATATTCCATGGCTGCTGTTCGCCTCTTCGCCTTCGGGACAGACAGGTTTTCGAGACCGATTTCTATGTTCTGAAGGGTTGTTCGCCATGGAAAAAGTGCATATTCCTGAAATACGAGTCCTATTTGGTTTTCCTCTCGGGAGGCTTTACCGCCATCTGTAAATATATGTCCGGCAGAAGGGTCTTCAAGCCCCGCGATGATTTTAAGAAGCGTCGTCTTTCCGCATCCGCTCGGTCCAATAATAGAAACGAACTGCCCTTTTTCGACTTTCAGGGTAATGGGTTCAAGGACTGAAACAGCCCTGCCCCCTTTCTCACCGGAAAAGTTTTTTGTAAGGCCTGAAAGTTCGAGGCTCGGTGCGGATTGTTCATTTATTGCCATCGAATAATCTTTTTTTCCACTGTCTTCAAAAGATGGTTGATGAGAAGTCCGATCAGACCAATGACCAGCATACCCGCGATGATTTCATCAGGCCGCTGGATATCTCTCGCGGTCATGATCATATACCCAAGTCCGTAGCCGGATCTTACCCCTGTAAATTCCGCCGCCACGAGGGTCATCCAACCGATTCCAACCCCGATTCGCAATCCCACGAATATGGAGGGGATTGATCCTGGAATCACCACTTTAAAAAAGATGTCCGCGGGTTTTGCATGCAGGGTTTTCATAGCCTCAAAGAAAATCGGGTTGATGGACAGTGCTCCGGAAATCGTGTTGAGCACAATCGGGAAAAACGCCCCTAAGAAAATGATGAATGCCGCTGATTTCATACCGATACCGAACCAGAGGATCGCAATGGGTATCCAGGCTAACGGGGGAATCGGTCGGATCATTTCTATGATGGGGTTTACCATAGTTCTGAGGCGCGGGGACCATCCGATGAGCAATCCCAGAGGGATGCCCAAAAGTGCAGCTGCTGCGAATCCCATGGCGACACGGATGATGCTGTACAGACAGTGGTAGTGCAGGAGTTGCCCGGGAGGCATACCCACAATAAGAAGATCTTTGAATCCCAGGATGATCTGGACAGGAGATGGAAGCAGGTTGCCCCGGATAATCCCGAAAGAGGACAACCCCTGCCAGCTTACGACCAGAATGAGGGGGACAAGGTACCGCTCTATCTTCATCTTTAGATTACTTTTTTGAGAATTCCCAAGGTTTATTATCAATTTGGGCGGGAACTTAAAAAAAATTGGATTCACACCAGTCCACGAAAAAAAACAAAGTCAAGCTACAATATGGATGGGTTTCGGTTATACGTTTGATTCACATGCGGTTCGCTTTGCGATGAGTTCTCGAACTATTGGAACTAGTTCGTTAGGTATTTCCATATAGGTATGCCCCGGTTCTTCAAAGGCTGCCTCGTCCTCTGCAAGAGTTTCGTATTCGGACTGGGATTCATAATGGTCCAAGACGCGTTTGACGCGCACTTCATCCCAGCCGGATGGAAAATTGTTTTTATTCTTTATCATTTCTTTTTCCTCCTTTGTCGTCGACGGTACGCTTTCAGTGGTTTTCCCGACAATTCGTAAGCCGTAACGACAAAAACGCTTTCAGGAAACGGATCGGGAACATAAATAACACGAAGATACCTTCCCGATTCAGTTTTTCCGATCGCTACCCGTGAGCCTTCTTTACCAGGACGATCTTCACCCGGTCGTTCCAGAACATTCTGCACTTCATCTTCCCACACCCCATGACTGTGGATATGGGGTTGGTGGGTCTCTTGATCAATATAATAGCGAATTTCCATTCTTATTTCCCGGCAAGGTTTTCAAGGATTTCAGTATCTATGAACCGGTTTACAAAAATTTCCGCATCGGGAACACTAATATATCTCAGGCGTGAGAGAAAATCCACATATTCCGTTTCACCAGCTATGCTCAATTCATAGGTGTAGTTCACATTCTTTATGGCCAGCCGAACTGTTTCTTTGTCCATGCCTGTGTATTTCATTCCGATGTTTACTGCGTCTTCGGGATATTTATTTATGAAATTAGTAGCTTCCATATGGGCTTTGACCATGTCTGAAACATTCCTCTGATGTAGATGGTGGTATGTGTCATTGGTTATCAGTACACAACAAGGGTGGTCTTTCCAGATATCACCGGAGGTGAGAAGCACACGCCCGATGCCCATGGTCCTTGCCTTGGCAGGGTAGGGTTCCCATGCGATGAACGCATCGATCTGGCCGGTTCTTAATGCCCCGATCATCTCTGGTGGTTTCAAAACAATGGTGGAAACGCTTTTGGGGTCCACCTTGAATTTCAAAAGAGCCTTTTTCAGAAGAAAATCCTGTACCGTCGAATGACCGGGGATGGCGACGGTTTTCCCCGCAAGGTCGGCAGGTTTTTGTATGGAGGAATCTTTTCGCACCATGATGGCAGAGCCTTCGGTGTTGACCTGGGCCACTACCGTTGCTTCGGCCACGCCATTGGCGACGGCTGTAGTGGCGGGTGCTTCCCCTACATATCCCATATCCAGGGCACCCGCGGCAAAGGCACTCATTTCTTCCGGCCCGGCCTTGAAAATGCCGGCGACTTTCGCATCTACACCGTATTTTTTATACAGTCCTTTTTCCAGCGCTACCCAACAGGCCAGTTGATGAATATCGCTTTGGAGATATCCGATGCGAACCGGTTTTTCTTCTGCTCCTGCCATAAAGGGAAACTGGAGGAAAAGCAGGAAAAGACCAGATAAGAGAAGGATTGTTTTCTTCATGATAAACTCCTTAAAGCATAGGTTTCACCCAGGTTGCACCACTTCATAGTAGCGGTTCGGGGCTAAGCCTGCAAACAAAACCGCACCGGGGCAGGGGACTACCAGCTTTTTTTTCCATTGTGAACCGATGATGTTGAAAAATTCCAGGCAGGCGGAACAGACATGGGTGGTTTTTCCCAGGGAGTAGGGGACGGGTTCTCCTTCTTCAAGGAAATATTTCGGTTCCAGGAAATTGGCGTGATTGGCGCAGTGGGTGATGAACAGCTCTTCATAGCTCAATCCGTGTATACCCATGATTTTAAGCCACCGGTCGTTTCGCTCCTTTTCTTCGCTATCAATCCTGTCCCAGGCATCCGGTTTGGACGTCCTGTAGCTTTTTCGATCAAGAAGGGATAGCTGTTCTGTTCGGGCTGGAAATTTTCGGCATCGAAATTTGGAATTTCGAATAATGGTTTCTGCTGCCAGCCCCCAGGAAGCCAGGTTTCGGGAACTGATGAGCAGAGTTTGTCCCAGATATGGAGATGTTCCGTACCAGGAGAGTTGTCTCTCGCAAAGGGTATATTTCTCCCAGGATTCGGGAGGTACATAGCCCATCTCAATCTTTTTCGAAAGGGGAATGCAAACCGCCTTTTTGGCTTCGTGCATGGAAATTCTATTTTGAGTCGCCATGCCTCTGACGCGCTCAAAAGATTCCGCGTCCAACCAGTACACGTATTTTACGAATCCGTTGATGGGGATTCCTCCTGGGTGGCCTTTTTGGCTTTCGGTTCACGGGGCTTCCGGGCTTTTCTCACCTTTCGCTCCTTCTTGGGCTTTTCGACTTTTCCATCCTGAAGGGCCGCTTCCACCAGGAAGCTGATATCCCGCATGATCAGAGGGGAATTCGTGGCTGTGATCCCCACCTGGAGCCCCTGATAGCAGAAGGGACAGGCTGAGACCAGTTCTTCGGCCCCTGTTTCTTCCGCTTCCTGCACCCGTCGCTGGGCCATTTTATTCTGAATGTCCGGATATCCTGATTTAAGACCTCCACCTGCCCCACAACACCTGGAGTATTCCCGGTTCCGGGGCATTTCGATCAACTCCAGACCTGGAATGGCTTCCATAATGAATCGGGGATCATCGTACACGCCTGATGCGCGGCCCAGGTGGCAGGGATCATGGTAGGTCACCTTTTTTTCCACGGGGGTCTTGAATTTCAGTTTTCCGTTCTCGTACAAACGGCGAAGAAATTCCACCGTGTGGAGAACCTCGAAGTTGAGGTTTCCCACTTTCGGGTAATCTTCCTTAATGGTTTTGAAACATCCCGCGCATGAGGAAATGAGTGTTTCAAATCCGGTTTCGTTGAACATCTGGATATTGTCCGTGGCGATGCGTTCAAACTCCGGATCTCCCATCCGGAGCATGACGCTGCCGCAGCATTTTTCATCTTTGCCAAAGACCCCGTAGTCAATGCCCAGGGTTTCGAGGATGTTGATGGTGCTGACCGCCACCTGCTTGACGTTGATGTCATAGGCGGCAGTACACCCTAAAAAGAGAAGAACCTTGCCTCCGGTCTTTTTCATTTCTTTCGGAAGGTCGGCGATCAGGCCTTCTTTTTTGGCCCGTCTGGCCCATTTGGTGCGTCCGGCCCGGGGTTGTTGCCAGGGGTTGTCGTAAGATTTAACACTCTTCACGAGGGCCTTCTGGGATTCCAGGGGTCCGTAACCCGCCCGAACGATGAGGCGGCGGATGTCTTCCCATAGATTGACCGTATCGATCTTGGCAGGGCACACGATGTGACATTGCCCGCAGGTGGAACATTCATAGAGATTCCGTACAAAATCCTGCACCTGTGCATCGGTGACTTCCTTGTAGCCAAACACCGTGGCGATTAGTTTCTTGAGCCCATCAGGACCTTTTTCACTCTGGACAATGCGTCCGATGAGGCCTTGCTGAGATCGAATAATGCGAAGGAAGTCCGTAACCTTGGTCCTGGGAATAATGCTCTCCTTGGCATCCTGGTCATAAACGGGGCACCAGGTGAGGCATTCGCCGCATCGGGTACAGGCGTCCAGTTCGATGAGCCGGCGTATATCGAGATTGGAGATGAGAATGTCCCGAACCTTTTCTTCCCGGGAAGGGGGTGTTTCAGCCTCGGCAACGGGATCGGGCTTCTCTTGGGGCGCCGAAGCATCAGGCTGTGTTTCCGTTTGGATTGGGGACTCTTCCTGAACCGAAGGTGAAGGTCCGTTTTCCGCTTCGGGCGTTTTTTCTGTCTCAATGGGTTCGTTTTCGGCCATTTTTTTCCCTGATTGAGATACCAAAGGTATCATTTCATTTTGTAGTTCAAAAGCAATGTAAGGGGTGTATTAAAGATGTGCCGCATTTTCCCAAAGGGCAGATAGGCTACGAAAATCGCCCCCACCACGGCGTGCCCCCACCATAGATATGGATAGACAGCCGTCCATTGGATTTCCATTGACGACAGCAGCCTGGAGACAGGGTAACCGATGAAAGAATAGTATCCTATTTCAGGGGGAAGCTGTGTCATCAGGATTCGTGCCCCTTCCGCCAGGAACCCCAGAAAGATCAGTACCCCGATAAGGAGGAGCGCTATATTGTCCCTGGATTCGGAGATCACATGGGAAGGTTTGATGAAGATCCGCTGGACCGCCGCAACCACTATCCCAATGAGAATGAGAATGCCGCACAGGTCGTTCACAAAGGCCGTAAAACCACCGTTTTTGTCAATCAGCACAAGAGCCAGGGAGCTTTCGGATCCGATACGAGACACGAAATAGGTGAATACACTTAACAGGAAACGGAACAGGATGGGCAGAAAGATGAGAGAGTGAATGAACCATCTTTTCACGCTTTCCTGAAGAAGGCGACGTTGCAGAATGACATCCAGCAAAATAGTTTTCAGAAGAGGGAAAAAATCCCTTGAAAAAATCGTACCCCACAAACCGTCGGAGGCCAGAGCGATTTTGCGGTGGAGATTTTTTTCCTCACCCTGAACACTCCCCTGAAACCAGAAGTGAAGGGTGATGAGAACCCCCAGGGCAAACAGGATGAGAGCCACCCAGAAAACAGGGCCGCCCATGGTCAATGACGCATTATGGCACATCATGCAAAGGATACTTTTTGATGGAAGGACGGCATGGGCCGCACCCACCTTATTCCCCTGGGTATGGCACCGCACGCAAAAATCATCTCTATTCGTATTTTCAAGACGATGATCGGTCAGGCCGATCGGCATTCCTTTGTCGTTCACATGGGCGAGACGGACCCGGTTGGTTTTTTTATCGAGAGAAACAAATTTGCTTACGCTATGACAGGCCTGGCACCGAACCCTCAGGTGCGGGGAGTGAATGTCACCACCCTCGTTATGAAAAGGATGGCATCTGAGGCACTGGGCGCCCTTTTCCGACTGGTGCGGGGAGCGGGCTACGTCCTCATGGCACGAGATGCACCCCACAAAGGCATGGCGCCCTTTTCGAATCTCCTCGGGGTCCACCTTCATGGAAACCTTATTTTTATTAACGATTTTGATGCAGGTTTCTTCCTGGTGGCATTCCAGGCAGAAAGATTGGGAAGCAAAGGCGCCGGCGTTGGTCTCTACATTGGGATGGCGATGGCAATCCAGGCAATCCCGCTGCTTTCCCTCAAGCAGGGGGGGCATCATGGGATTCGTTGCATTGGCCTCCCCGGTCCAAATCGAAATACTCAAAAGCGAGGCCAAACAGAGGATCAGGCACATAATTAGATGGTTGAACCGTTGAATTACTCGTTTTCCCATGTCATCCCTTCCATGTTTTCCAATTCCCCGGGGTGTTCATGCATCATCTTTTCCCGCGTTGTTCGGCCGGTGAAAATGGTTTTTTCCACCGGGAATACCTCCGGCCTCAAATGGGTTGTTACGATATGAACGACGAATTTCAAGGCTACTGCTATGATCGCTTCGTACAGGTGAAGCACCTGTGCCAGATTAATAAAATAACCGGGCAGAAGGGTGGAGAAAAATTCCGGGAACCATAGAAAAAGGCCTGTGAGTCCCATGGTGTTCATGCCCAAAAAGAGCGCCAGATAATCAAACTTTTCCCAATACGTAAAACGATTGAATGTGGGAATCCCCCGCCTACCGAAAAAATATCCCATGTGCTGAAACATATCTTTGATGTCCTGAACCCGTGGGAAAATGGATTGGGGCCCCGTGATACTCCCTTTCAGCGCCAGTTTAAAATAAAACAACCAGAGGATGTGCACTACCACGCAGGCGTAGGTAACCATGGCAAAAAAGCGATGCAGATAGGCCAGGTGTCCGGCGCCTCCCACCAGCCACGCAAAGCCATGGGCCCACCACTGGGCACTGAATTTGAGGGAGAAACCGGTAATGGCAAGCCCGGTAAACCCGATCATCACCACAAGATGCAGCATCCGTTGGAGGGGTGAGAATCGAATCAGGGTTTCCGTTTGCTGTTTTTCCAGGGTTTTCATTTGTGTTTCCTCAATCTTTCGTGAAGTTCCCGTAATATCCAGACAAAACTGTGGCCGTAAAAGAAGCCCACGATAAGGATCGCCAGGATGGCCATCAACACAGTGACTACCCGAATAAGAGCCACGTGCGATCTTTTCTCGTTATTCATTTCAGAAGGATCCTGGGTTGTGGGATGAATGACTACCTGGGCAAACCCTTCCTTTGCTTCGGGGTGACATCTGCGGCAGGCATTGAGGGCCGCCTCCTTGTCTTTGAGGGATACACAGCGGTGCGCTCCATGACAATCGGTGCAGAAGGCGGCATTTTTGTCTCCCAGATTCACAGCGGCTTTGCCATGATAGTTTTCGAGGTAGGTGGCTGCCTGGGCGGGGTGGCACGCCGCACAAACCGAAACCGTTTGCCGTCCCATCTCCACGCGGGATAAATGCGCTTTGGCATAATGGGCTGAATGGCAACTGCCGCAGGTGGGTGCCTTTTTGTTTTCAGGGAGTTTATCGTACTTACCGGAGGGTTCCTTCTGCTCCTTTTTCAAGGCATTGGCGTGAGCTCCTGAAAGGTATTGTTCGTAGGAAGGTTTGTGACAGGCTTTGCACCGTTTATAGTCGTAGAGGCGATTGGCATCCGCGTGAAGAAAAGTCGGAGCATTCGAATCAGGGTGCATGGTTTTCCCCTGGTTCATATTCCCGTGACAGTCTTCGCATGAAAATGTCCCATGGGCAGATGCGGCAAAATGCCCCATGTTTACAAACCAGCCTCCTTCCTCACTGGGCGCAGTGGCAGCCAGGGGGCTCTGGGTATTCAGCAAAGCCGTTACAAATAACCCACAAAAGAGAGCACGCAGGGTGAGGCGTTTGGCCTTCTGCAACCAGTCTTCTAATTTGACCATGAAAGTGTACCTATGCAATTTTCCCGAGAGTAATGAAACCGTTTGCTTCTGAAATAGATCTCCAGAAAAAGAGCGCTGGTCCTGTTCAAAAAACCGAACAGCGCCCTGGCGGGTTCGAGGGTGTCCGCTTGCCTGTCCCACCCTCTCTTGATTTTTCTGATATTTTCCGTAATGTGCAGGGCCGTCTGAACCAACAGGCCATCTTGTCCCGGCCGTACCAAAACGGGGGTCATTTTTTCAAAGGATCTGAGGCGTTGCCAGATGGCTTCGAGAAACACTCGAATTTTTCCCGCCTCATAGACCTTGTTGCCAATGGTCCATTTCAGTGGAGACATCTCAAGTCCAGCTGCCACAATCCTCGAATTACTCAATTCGCGCTTGAGATTCCTGATAAATGTCTTTTTCTCCGAACCCACACGGGATTCCATTTCATCATCAAGGTCCGTGGATGGAGAAGGCTGCACGGGCAAGTCCCACATCATGGCATTTGCCAGAAAAAGGTTGGCTTCGAGATAATGGGGATGTTCGAAATGGGGACCGAAGAGATGGAGATGTCCCTGGCCCATTTTTCCCCGAATGATGGCCGCATTTCCGAAAAGGGTCTTTTCAGCCAGTTCTCGATCCACCAGAAAAAGCGTTTTATTTGTGAAATTCGTATAGGTGGCAAGAATGGTTTCGGGGTCGGTGACGGTCATGGGGGGACCGCCGTACAGGGGGGCTGTCAGGGTCATGGACGTTCCAAACGGCGGCAAACCGCTGGTGGTAACCTCTATCTCTTCTCGTACCGGATGGTAAATAAATGAACAGCCATAGCAGGTGCAGAACTTTTCCTTCATGCTGTGGGCTTCGGGAAGCGTCTTGGTGAGGTTGGTAATTTTTGCAGCAACAAAATTGAAGTGATTCAGGTGTTCCTTGGACGAGTAAAGCGGCAGATAGGCCCCGGCGCAGGATCCCAAATAGAGCCCCCCCGCCGTAATGAAATCTTCGAGTTTCCGGGCGCCTTTGGGTCCCAGGGCTTCAGCAATGGCAAATGTATCGCCTCCGGACATAGCCAATACATCTAAGCGATCAAGGGCATCTTGTGCCAGATCATTTTCCGTCAAAAAGGCAAGATCGTAAAATCCCAGGCGCTCAAAGATGTCTGCGAACCAGAGCCAGGAATGGGAAGCGCCCTTGCCTGTGTAGATTCCGATTTTCGGATAGTACAAAGGGCGGTCTTCGTCTTGCGTAGTCTGGTGAAGCCATTTCCCAGGTCCTTGGGAAAAAGTGAGAGCTTCACCGGAAATCAGTCTCTTGTTGAGAGCCATGTACCTGCTGACGGTCATTTCTCCTGCCTGGATCAGAGCTTGTTTTTCTTGAACCCTGTCAGAAAAAAAACTCTTTGCGTCTTTGCGTGAGATTTTTGCCGTTGTCCGAGTTCTTAAACAAGAATGTCCGCAATCACCTCGTCCAATGTTTCCTGGGGCAATTCCAGTTCCGTGCCCAATCCAGCCAGGTCCAGCAGTTTTTCCTCTGTGAGGTCAGGAGCCATTTGGAGCCATATGGGATGAATTCCCATGACATAGGCTACGGCTTGCCGTCTCTCCCAGTTTTCATCAGTTTCTTTACCCACAGCAGCCCAGGCGCTAAATACGCTACTCCCGGCGCATTCCACAGGACCTTTGAGATCCGGTAATGCCTTTTCAATATCCTCTGGGCTGGTCAGCCCCGATTTCGCACTTAATTCGGCGACAGCGGCCCCGTCAATTCCGTATTTGGCGCAGGCCTTGAGGACTGCTCCCGTTTCTTTTGCCGAAAGTCCTGCTTTCTTGAAAGTGATCAGCGGGAATATGTCGGTCAATAGAAACCCCGGTTCCGGTACAGTAGATTCTTTCAGGAGGGCGGGGTCTTCATCAGTGAAAATAAAGGTGCTGGTAGCCACAGGCGTATTAAAGCACGCCATATGCCGGTGCGTAAGGGGTCCAATCCAATCCCTGAAGTCCTCTTCCCCTAAAGCTGCTGCCGTAGCCGCAATGCCCTGCATATCCATAAGGGAATTGGAGCGAATGGTGGTAATCAGTTCCGCGCAGTCCTCGATGAAATCTTCCGGTTCGGAAATTTCCAGGAGCCCCATGCCTCGAATGGCGATGAGTTTGAGGTTCTTTTCACCGAACAGTTTGCCGAATCCCATGCGGTCGGCACTCTGCCAGTAGTTGATGCCAACCTGGGCAAGGTCAGAACCGTTTTCACCGGCCCGGCCGATCCCCAGGACCTGGATCAGATCGTCCCCCATTTCACTTCGAATATCATCCGTTGCTGTCCAGGTGTCCTTTCCCCACAGTTCATCTGCGTCATTGATATCCACGATTCCGTCATGAATCCACAGGTAGACCGGTTTTTCAGCCTTTCCCTTTATGACGATATAGTCAAAGCCTGAGTATTTCAGTTCTATGCCCGCATCGAGATGTAAGGGGACATGGGAGACTTTTCCCGTGGATGGACTTTTAGCTGTCATGATGCCGAGAGAAGATCCGGGAACCAGTGTGCCGGTCAGCAAGCCGGTTCCCAGGACGATGGGCCCGTTGTCATTCGATTGGGCAGATGCATACTGATCGTAGAGATGTTTTGTGATGCCTGCGCCGCCGATTTTATCAAGAACGAGATCTTCTTCTAATTCTTCTTCCGTGATGTCGCGGGAGCCCAGGTCCACGATGGCTATTTTATCGGATGCCAAATATTCCATTTTCTTATCTCCTTGTTCCTTTGTTTAGGTCATGGAAATCGCACCTGTTGGACAAAAAACGATGCAGAGCGGACCGTCGTCCTGATCATCGCAAAGGTCGCAGGATTCCCTGAGCAGCATCGGTTTTGCAGAGGCATCCGCTTCTTTTTCCGGATCCTGTTCTTCACCGATTCTGTTGATTTCAATGCCCTCGGGGCGGGCGGCCACCAAGCTGTCTTCCTCTTTTAAAATCACGCCCACGTAATTCTTTTTCTCACGTCCCCGGTAAGGCACGATACATGATGAAAGAAGGGCGAAGGCGTCGTCCCGGTGATAACCGCAGGCCAGTTCACAGGCCATGCAGGCGATACATTTTAAAGCGTCGATTTGTATTCCCATAAAAAACCCTCCATAACGAAAAATGGTGTCCTGTTCGCATAGTCCCATGGCCTTTTAAAAATACGGATCCCTAGAATTTGGCTATATCCATATATGGGGCGATTCAAAAAGTCAAATAATATTTTATAATATTTATAATGGTTGCTATATTGTAAATATTATAATATTTCGCTTGACACGACCTTTTCTTTTTTGTAGTCATGTGAAGAAACAAAAACCCGCCTTAAATAAAGCAGCTAACTATGTTCAAAACCGCCACTAAATCAGAAAAAGTATCAGATAAAATCATAGCCCAGATCCGGGATGCCATCCTTTCCGGGCAACTCAAGCCCGGAGATAGACTCGCTTCCGAAAAAGAACTGATGGGGCAATTCGAGGTAAGCAAGGCCACCATGCGGGAAGCCCTTCGAGTCCTAGAGGTCATCGGGCTGATTGAAATTCGAAAGGGTACCGCAGGCGGTGCCTTCGTGGCAGAAGTGAGTATGAAGACCACTATCCATAGTCTCATCAATTTTATCCATTTTCAACCGGTTTCCATCAGGGAAATCACGATGCTCCGTTATCTGATTGAACCGACTGTGGCGCAGGTCGCCGCATCCAGGATAACGGATGAAGATGTATTTAACCTCAAGAGAATCATCGGTGAAACGATCGATCCCGGCCGATCAGAGCTTTCCAAGGAGATTGGGTTTCATAGGTATCTGGCCAGGATGGCGGGAAACACGCTTCTCACCCTGATAATTGATTTTATTGATAATCTCCTCAAAGATATAAAAAGCCGCCTGGATCCGGGCCTGCAATTTTACATGGAAGTTCGCGAGGCGCATCAGATCATCCTGGAGTGCCTGATACAAAAGGATGGCGTTGCCGCGGGAATTGCTATGTCAAACGATCTTCTGCAGGTGGGTAAACAATTATGCAAGGTGGATGACAGTATCCCGTTTGATCCTATGGAATTGATGCAAAATCTTTCTTACAATGATCTTCACCTGGGGCTGAATCGGAAGGCGCGTGTTGTAGCCGATACCGACCCCTGCCTTAAAGGGCAAGGGACGTTGATAAGAAGGATAGGATCTGGAAAGCTATGTCTTTTTGTCGATGGAGACAGTAAACCATAAATATGCATGTGGGTCGGTGCTATTGGTATCAACTATATAATTAAGGAGAATGAAAATGCCTGAAGAACCAAAAAAACTGAAATATTGTGTTGGTGGTCAATGGCTGGAGTCGAAAACCGAAAAATACATGGATTGTTATAACCCTTCTACCGGGGAGATCATTGCAAAGGCACCGTGCTGTACCTCGGAGGAAGTGGAATCCGCTATCGCAGCCGCAAAGGCGGCCTTTCCCGAATGGTCTGAAACCCCTGCCGCAAAGCGTGTTCAGGTTCTTTACAAGATGAAAGCACTTGTGGATAAACACCTCGAAGAATTGACGCATCTCCTGTGTAAAGAAGAGGGGAAAAACTGGAGGGAGTCCATGGGGGATGTTCTCAAGGTGAATGAGGTTGTGGAATTTGCCTGTGGTATTCCCCACTTGATGAAAGGCGTCTCGGGTATGAACGTGAGCGTAGGCTACGACACGGTCATGTACAATGAACCTCTTGGTGTTTTTGCAGGAATCGCTCCCTGGAACTTTCCGGCTATGATTCCCCATGGCTGGATGACGCCTCTCTGTATTGCGACGGGAAACACCATTGTACTTAAGGCGGCCAGTTTTGTTCCCGAGACTTCCATGCGGCTGCTGGAGCTCTGGCAGGAAGCCGGCCTTCCGGACGGGGTGATTAATCTGGTAACCACGAGCCGCAATGAAGCGGAGATTCTCCTGAGACACCCTGACATCAAGGGTGTGTCCTTTGTGGGCTCAACCAAAGTCGGTAAACATATCTATGCTACAGCGAGTGCCAATGGGAAAAGAGTCCAGGCGTTGACCGAGGCCAAGAATCATGCCATGGTTTTGAGAGACTGCAAGTTGGAGAGAACCGCGAGAGGAATCATCAATGCCTATTGCGGGTGTGCAGGGGCCCGATGCATGGCTTGCCCGGTGATTGTGGTGGAAGAGTGTATTGCTGACGAACTCATTGGGTTGCTCAAGAAATTCGTGGCTGAAATGACGTTGGGTCCAGCCTATGATCCTGAAACCGGCATGGGACCCATCATGAATGAAGGACACCTGAAGTTTGTGACGGACTGGATCGAGAAAGGGATTGAAGAAGGCGCTGAACTCGTTGTGGATGGAAGAAATCCTGTAGTTCCGGGATACGAAAATGGATTTTATCTTGCACCCACTATTTTTGATCATGTGACGGAAGAGATGTCCGTAGGCCGTAAGGAGATTTTCGGGCCGGTCCTTTGCGTTAAGAGGGTGAAAGATTTCGAAGAAGGGCTTGCTATTATGAACGCCAGCCCTTTTGCCAACGGTTCCGTTATCTACACACAGAATGGCTATTATGCCCGAGAATTCTCCAAGAGAAGCGATGCGGGAATGGTGGGAATCAATGTGGGCATTCCAGTTCCCCTTGGAATTTTTGGATTCACCGGCCATAAGGATTCTTTTTTTGGTGATCTTCACGTAATGGGAATGGACGGCATCCGTTTTTATACGGAACAGAAAAATGTGACCGCGACCTGGTTTCCCGAAGATTCGGAAGTGACCGGAAAAGTGGATACGTGGGACGGAACCATCTCTTCCATGCCGGTTGAATCCAAATAATTGCGGAAAGCCGATAGCATTGCCAATCGCACAGGTTGAAAACATTTACGGAGGGTGTGTTCGATGGTTGCTGAGGGAAAAAACAGGATTTTAGAAGAACTCGTTTCTATTGTTGGAAAGGAGAATGCCACGGCGGAAAAGCATATTCGCTATGCCTATTCCTACGACCTTTCCTTTGTGAAACCGAAACTGCCGGACTATGTGGTGATGGCCACAACAGTGGAACAGGTCCAGGGGGTTATGAAGCTTGCGAACCGGGAGAAAATCCCGGTGGTACCGTTTACGGCGGGGTCCAATATCGGCGGGTTATGTATTCCCGAAAGAGGGGGGATTCTGCTGGATTTAAAACGCATGAACCAGATTATCAGAATCGATGTGGAATCCCATTATGCTGTCATTGAGCCCGGGGTATCTCATGCCCAGTTGGCTATGGAATTGTACAAGCATAACCTGAGATGGAGCTGGCCCGTGGGGCCGCCATCCGCTTCGGTATCTTCAAACGCCCTTTGCCACGGTATCGGTGGACTCAGCGGTCGATATGGCCTCAACAGCGAGGAAATTACCAGCATGGAAGTGGTGTTGCCGACCGGTGAGCTCGTTCGCGTCGGTTCCTGCGCCATTCAGGAAGATTCCTGGCACAGCGTGCTGCCGTTGCCACAGTTGGACGGTTTGTTTAAGGGATGGTTGGGAACCAGCGGCGTTGTAACAAAAATGGGCGTTCGAGTGCATCCCATTCCGCCTCTTCTCAAGGTGTTTACTGTGTCAACCCATACCCTTGAGGATATGACTTCCTATATGGTCAATTTGGGAAATTATGAGATCTGTGATGACCTTACGGCGGTATCCTGGTGGCTGAGCCAGGTTCCCATTCCATATCCCTATATACCCAAACCGGATGCTGCACCGGAGTGGTATTGTTTCGGAACTACTTTTTCCTGGACGGAGAAGGAAAAGGAAGCCCGTGAAGAGATCTGGCAGAATGTTCTGGAAGAAGAACAGAAAAAAGGAACGTCCATAAAATATGCTGACTATCCCGAGGAAGCTTTGAAAGCCCGGACCCAGTTGCCGAGCCAGATTGTGGGCTCCACCAAGAATTATACCAAAATGGCAGGCGGAGGCATTTCGTGGCCCGGTACCTTTACGCCGGCCAACAAGTGGGCTCCTGTTTATGACAAGTGGAAAGAGATACTGATTGATCATAAGCTATCTCCGTCCGTTCGGGCTACCAATTACCGGGGTGTACACTACGGCATGCTCAGGGCAATGATTCCATTTAACAAAAAGAGCCCGGAAGAGACGGAAAACGCCAGGCAGGCCATTGTGGAGTGCCTGAAAGTGGACCTCGATGCCGGTGGCATTCCCTATAAGCCTCCGGTCGATTTTGCCGAGGAAATCAATAGGCGGGCGCATCCTGGATATCTGTCCCTGTTGAAACAGGTAAAAAATATGCTGGATCCCAATGACATTATGAATTCAGGAAAATTTGGCATATGACCCTTAAATTTTAGACTTTATGGAGGTCAGTATGGAATGGGACATATCCACTCTTGAAGAGTTGGAAGATAAGATATGGAGATGTACGGCCTGCGGTAACTGCAAAACCGCCTATAAGTTTGGTCCCCCCCCTGAATTCGGTGAAATATGCCCGGCCGGGGTGGAATTTGGCTTTGATGGCATGATGGCATCCAAAGGAAAAATTGCGTTTGCCAGGGGCATCCTGGATGGTCAACTGGAATGGACGGACAGCTTCCTGGATGCTATTTATAAATGCACCGTGTGCGGAGGGTGCCAGAACCAATGTGAATTGGACCACAAGCCTTTTATTCCGGAAATCATTGAGGCTATGAGAAGGAAGGCCGTAAGTGACGGAGTGGGGCCTATGCCTGCCCAGAGAAAAATAACCCAGTCGTTGAGGGATTACAATAATCCGTACCAGGGCCCCAGAAGGGTTCGAACCGACTGGACCCGTCCGTTTAAGAAAGCCAAAAAACCCATTAAAAATATAAACAAAAAACCGGCGGAGATTCTTTATTATGTAGGATGTACGGGCGCTTTCAATCTGCCCGCGAGAGGGGTGCCGACGGCGACGGCTTCCATCTTCCAAAAGCTGGGGCTGGACTTTGGGATCCTGGGGGAGAATGAAATCTGTTGCGGTTCCACGGCCATGAGAATTGGGGATGCCGAGGAATTCAAACGGGTGGCGGAAGCGAACCTGGAAATGTTTCACCGGCTCCATGAAGAAAAGGGCGTCAACACGATTGTTTCATCCTGCGCCGGTTGCTACCGTGCCATAAAGAAGGATTATATCCTCGCTGCGGATTATGACAAAATGATGGAGGGAATTCGGGTCGTTCATACGGTGGACTTGCTCAATGACCTGTTTAAAGAGGGCAAGCTCAAGTTTACCGGTGAACTGCCCTTGAAGGTGACCTATCACGACCCCTGTCATACGGGCAGGCACCTGAATAAATTTGAGGTGGATGAAGACGGAACCAAACTTTGGAAAGGGGCTTATGTGGGTGTCGATGAGGGAGAGTGTCTCTACGATGTGCCCAGGGATATGCTCAAGGCGATTCCCGGCATCGAATTAACGGAGATGGAGCGGATTCGGGATAACTCTTACTGCTGCGGCGGAGGCGGGGGCGTCATGACCGGATATGGGGACTGGGCTGCCAAGAATGCTTCAAAGCGGATCGAAGAAGGGATGAGGACCGGGGCTGACAAAATGGTCTCCATCTGCCCGTTCTGTCACTACAATCTCAATGAGGGCGCCAAACGAATCAGCAGTGATATGGAGCTGGTTGACCTGGTAGAACTGATTGATCAGGTCATATAAGTGTCTGAATCACGCCAAGCCGTGATTCAGAAACGATTGCGGGTTGCGGAATGCGGATTGCAGAATGATTAAAACGACTCACTATGACTATAACGAATTAGGGAGGTGATAAACGAACCGTTCTGAGTGGAATCTGGTTTTCTTAACTACGACTTTTGGGTAAGAGGAGGATGAAAGATGAAAAAGGCGTTGAAAATTTGTCTCTTGGGAGTCATTGCTGGAATTCTTTTGTGTTCACCAATAAACGCAGTCGCAGAGGATCCGGTAAAAATCGGAGTGCTCGTTCCCCTCTCAGGTATCGTCGCCCAGGGTGGTGAAGAAATGAAGATGGGAATCCAGATGGCCGCACAAGATAAGAAGACCGTTCTTGGTCGTCCCATTGAACTCATCGTTGAAGATACGCGTGTGAAACCCCCTGTAGCCGTAAGCAAGGCTGAAAAATTGGTTTTCAAGGATGGTTGCAAGGCCCTGATCGGTGTTTTCTCGAGCGGCGTTGGGCTTGCTCTCGCCAAAAACATCAATAAACTGAATGTCCCCTTTCTATCGACGCACGTCATGACAACCGCATTTTATGGTTTGAATCCCCTGGTTTTTCGAAGCGGGCAGCTTGCCAACGACCAGACGGCAGTTGGAAATGTAAAGGGTATCCTGGCAACCCCCGATCTCAAAAACAGAAGCTATTATGTCCTGGTGCATGATTATGCATGGGGGCATGACGCCGCAAGACGTTTCATCGCTTTGGCCAAGGAAAACGGAATCAAAGTGGTTAACGAGGATTTTGACAAGGCGCCCATAAAAACCAAGGACTGGTCTTCGTATATCAGTAAGATTAAAGCCTCCGGCGCAGACGGCGTGTATATCGCTCTGATTACGAATGTTATCCCGGTTTTTGCGAAACAGGCCTATGATTTTGGCATTCAGAAATATGCCAGGATCGTTTCAGGCGCAGCTCCCGGTCCTGTTGAACTTGAGGCGGGGGGAAAAGCGTGCATTGGCATCTTCGGAACTTCCGACTGGTGTTGGGATGTAAACACACCAAAATCCGATAAATGGGAAGGGGAATTCTGGAAAAGATTTAATACCATTCCTTCCGATGCCGCCTGCCACAGCTATGTGGGCGCCATGAATCTTTTTAACGCCATTGAAAAAGCGGGGAGCACCGATCCTCAGAAGATCGCAGCTGCTCTTCGCGGGATAAGCTTTGATGGGCCGTATGGGGTGGTGCGCATTTCGGCAAAAGATAATTGCATGAGAAATGACGCCGTTCTTACGGAAACAACCCTTGCTCCCGGAAATCCTTACGGGGCAAAAATATATATGAAGGTCATCCATACTTTTTCCGCAAAAGAATTGGGACCACCTGAATAGGAGGTTTCGTTCATCATTTATCAGCGACTCGCGGATGTTTTCCACGGGTCGCTGATAAACCACCTGGCCTTGGATTTTTCTGAACGAAAACATCATTTTGAGGAATAAATATGGGCGGGGCACTTGGAACTTCTGTTGACATCATACTCAACAGCCTTGTTCTGGGCGGTGTGTTTCTGATTGTTGCCATCGGCCTGAACATTATCTATGGGCTAAGCCGCGTGATGAACCTTGCCCACGGTTCCCTCTACGCGTTTGGCGCCTATGCAGGGTACACTCTTGTATCCCTCGGGCTCAACTTTTTTGTGGCGTTGTTAGTAGCACCGCTCATTATTGCCGTTGTGGGAGTTGTTATCGAGCGGGTCATTATCTCTCCTGTACGGAAAAGATCGATCGTATATACCCTGATTCTTACGTATGGGCTCATGTTCTTCCTTGATGGCCTCATTAAATATTTTTGGGGAAATGAGCCCCGTTTTATCGAACTTCCTGCCTTTTTGAGACAAACAGTTCCCATTGCCGGAACCCATTACCCTGTTTTCAGACTCGCAACTCTTTTTATCACCGCCTTGACCATGATCGGGCTGATGCTTTTCCTCGGGAAAACAAAGGTGGGGCTTATCCTCCGTGCGGCAAGCAGCATTCCAGAAATGGTTTCGTGTCTTGGCATAAACATGACCTATGTTCACGTGGGCGCCTTCGCGTTGGGATGCTTTTTGGCCGGAATAGCAGGGGTTATCGCGGGGCCACTCTATACGATAGATCCCATTATGGGGCATGAGATGCTTCTGAGTTCTTTCGTGGTGATTGTTATTGGAGGTTTGGGTAGCCTTCGGGGTGCTGTTCTGGCGGCCCTGCTCATCGGCGTTGTCCAGACCCTGACGGAGTTTTTTATCACGGATCTTGCCATGGTTATCGTCTACATGATGATGGCTGTTATTCTTGCATTTATGCCGCGTGGGCTCCTTGGAGAAGGAAGGTTTGAATAATATGAATGATCGCATGCTTGCACTGGATACAGGGGCAAAAGGTAAACGTTTCTTAGGTATTGCAGCGCTTCTTGTAGTTGTTGCCTGCCTTGCTTTGTTTCCATTTGTTGTGACCAATCGGTTCTACATTAGTCTCGTAAACGAAATGCTGATCTATGGCCTTCTTGCCATGAGTCTTGATGTGCTCCTGGGATATACGGGACTTCTTTCTTTCATGCACAATGCTTATATGGGAGTAGGGGCGTACACTGTAGGTCTGTTTTTGATTCATGTGTCTCCCTCATCTGTCTGGTTGGCAGGTCTTGCAGGCATTGTTGTGACTTTGTTAATAGCCTTGCCCGTAGGGTGGGTGCAGGTAAGAACAGGTGGCCTTGCGTTTGCCTTGCTGACACTTGCTTTCGGGATGATGTTCTATACCATCGTATGGAAATGGTATGACCTAACAGGAGGCGACGATGGCCTGATGGGAGTTCCACAGCCTGATATTTCATTGGGGGGGATCTCGCTGGGCAGTTCCGGAGACCCCACAAGCATGTATCTTTTTACCCTGTTCATGGTTCTGATCGCCTTTCTGCTTACGTGGCGGATTATTCACTCGCCCTTCGGCGCTGTTCTTGAGGCCATCAGAGAAAATGAGGAGCGGGCATCTTTTGTAGGCATCAATGTGCGGCGGTACAAACTGTACGGGTGGATGTATGCCTGTATGTTAGCCAGTGTGAGCGGAGGGCTCTTTATCCTTTATAGAGGTTATATCGGTCCTACGACTATGAGCGCCTTCGCAGGAGCCGGGGTTCTGATGATGGTTCTTCTCGGAGGTATGGGAACACTCTGGGGGCCGATTGTCGGGGCCGGTATTTTTCTCTTCATGCAGGATTATATCAGCACCATGACCGAACACTGGGAGCTTTTTGTGGGATTGGTGGTCATTCTTTTAGTTCTGTTCATGCCCCGTGGTTTTGCAGGCCTGGGCGATTACGTGATGCGTTTCAAAAAAGGATAGGAGAGGTCGATGACCACATTGCTGAATACAGAGAGCCTGCGCAAGCAGTTTGGGGGAGTGTTGGCTGTCAACGATGTGAATGCCCAGTTTAAGGCGAACAGTCTCAAATCGATTATCGGACCCAATGGGGCTGGAAAGACAACGCTCATCAATTTAATTACCGGTCGTCTGCCAACAACTTCCGGGGCTGTTTTTTTTCAGGGAAGAGAGATTACCAACAAGTCTCCGGACCAACTGGTCAAGGTTGGGATCTGTCGAACATTTCAGATAACGAGCATTTTTCTGGGTTTGACGGTTTTTGAGAATGTTCGCATCTGCAAACAGATTCAGCGGGGGGGATCTTTCAAGCTGTTCTCCTCCAAGCACGGTTTGAAAAAGGTGAACGATGAGTCCTGGGAAATACTGGATCGCCTGGATCTGCAGGATGTGGCCAATGTTCCCGCCACAAACCTGGCTCATGGAGATCAACGCCTCCTTGAAGTGGCTATGGCGCTGGCGGGTGAACCAAAAATTCTTTTTCTGGATGAACCCACGGCCGGGATGTCTCCTACGGAAACAGAGCATATTGCACTCCTTATCAAAAAATTGTCGGAGAAGGTTGCCGTTGTTTTGGTGGAACACGATATGGATGTGGTGATGTCCATTTCGGACGAAATTACCGTTTTGAACCAGGGGATGATTATTGCGGATGGTACGCCTAATGAAATCAAAGGGAATGCTGTGGTAAAGGAGGCATACCTTGGCCATGAATAAACCACCAGAAAAAAAACTTCTTGAACTATCAGACCTGCAGACTTATTACGGAAGAAGCCATATCATTCAAGGTCTGTCCATGTATATCAGGGAACATGAAGCCGTCTCCATCCTGGGAAGAAATGGTGTGGGAAAAACAACCACCCTTCGTTCCATCATGGGATTAACCCCGCCGAAATCGGGAGAAATTGTAATCGATGGAGAAAACACGGCGAAATGGCCGCCCCATAAAGTTTTCAAAAAGGGGGTTTCCTATGTTCCGGCGGAAAGGCACATCTTCCCTGGCCTGAGCGTAGAAGAAAACCTGAAACTGGCCGCGACGCTCGTGAAGAAAGAAAACGACTGGACGATGGAAAAGATCTATGGACATTTTCCTATTCTCAAGAGCAGGCGTAAGCAAGACGGATCCACCCTGAGTGGTGGGGAGCAACAGATGCTTGCCATTGGGCGTGCGTTGATGGGAAATCCTGTTCTGATGCTTCTCGATGAACCGTCCCAGGGATTGGCCCCGCTGCTTGTTACGGGAGTTATTGAGCCCATACTGATTTTCTGCGTGGAATATGGACTGACTCTCCTGATTGTAGAACAGAACTATCGGATGGCGTTAAAGATTGCATCCCGGCATTATCTGATGGGCACAAAAGGGAAGATAGGCGGGACGGCCACATCAGAGGAACTGAATGCCGATGATGAAATTATTAGACAGCATCTGTCTGTTTGAGCCGTCAGAGACAGAAAAAACGAACCGCAGATTGACGAAGTAAGGAGTTTTGAAATGGCAGAAATGAGTCTGAGGAGAAATCATGATGTGGAGTTTTGAAACAGAACAGAAAGTTTGTGAAGTGGGGGGAGTGAAATTTGGTGGCCGCCCTGGACAGTTCCCGACGGTTGTCTGTTCCTCTATTTTTCAAAAAGGGGACCGGGTTTTTGAGGGGAAACGAAAAGAAGGGTTTGACGAAAAAAAAGCGGAAGAATTGCTGAAAGAGCAGGAAAAATTTTCCCAGGAAACCGGCGTTCCGGGGATGGCCGATATCGTAGCCAACACGGGAAAGGAATTTGAACGGTACGTGGATTTTGTGACCTCAGTCAGTGATATGCCTTTTTGTGTGGATGCATGGCAGATGAAACCGAAACTGGCAGGGGCCGCCTATTGCGCTGAGAAGGGTTTGCTGGACCGTATGTTTTATAACAGCCTGACGGTCTGGGAAGAAGACCTGGAAACGGAAATTCGCGAGATTCACCAGATGGGGGTCAAGCATGTGCTGCTGGTGGCCTTTGATATGGCAGACCAGATGCCCAGTGGACGTATTACCGGAACCCAGAAGATACTGGATGCCATGGAGAAAGTTGGCGCATCGTTTGAGAGTATTTTTGTCGACACCTCCGTGATGAACGGGCCGGCAACCGCGTTTTGCGGTATCGCCAATCGGATGATTAAGGAAAAATGGGGATTTCCTGCGGCCAGTGCGCCATCGAACGGGTCCTATATGTGGAAACAGGCTCGTGAACAGTGGGGATTCAAAGGATGGTCCGCTGCTGATGCCGGATTGGAGTCCCTGGCGGCTTTCCTCTACCATGACATGATCTTTTCAGGGCCAATGGCTGGAGCCACACGCATTTTTCCAGCTGTAGCTATGGCCGATGCCTTTACGGCCTCTGCTGTTTTTGCTGAAAACAAAGCGCTGCCGGAACTGGAAAGCCATCCCCTGAACAAACTTTTTCCCGAATTCGTGGACCAACTGAAGGGAATGTAAATTAAGCCATTCGCTGTCAGTTAACACCTAACACCTAACATCTAACGGCTAACAGCTAATAGCTTATAAATACAAGGAGCAACTTCATGACGACAATGACGCCAAAAGAGAGGGTAAAGGGCTTTTTTAATCGAGAACCGATAGACCGGATGCCCTGTTTCAGCGGTATGGGAACGGTGACGATACAGGCTATCGAAAAAATGGGTATTCGGTTTGCCCAGGTGCATGGATCGGCCGAATACCTGGCAGGTTCAGCCATTACAACCGCTGAGATGTTCGGCTTTGACGGCGTAGTGGTTCCTTATGACATGTGCACGGTTCCCGAAGCCTTGGGACGTGGCGCCAGTCTTTATGAGGATGCGGACGGTATTTTGTATCCGACGGTGCCTTCCAAGTGGGCAAATCTGGACGAGGTGGATATGCCCGAAGACCTCAGCAGTATTTTTGGCCAGGGACGTATGCCTGTGGTAGATGAGGCTATCGGCATTGTTAAAGCCCATGAAAACGGCAAACTGGCCGTGGGCGGATGGGTGCTTGGGCCTTTTACCATGGGGGGGCAGTTGATTGAGCTGGATGTTCTTTTGAAGGGGTTAAGGAAGGACAAGGAACGTGTGGAAGCGTTTCTCACGAAAATGACGGACCTGGTCATCGCCGTGGCCCAGCACTACCAGAAACTGGGTGTTGATTTCATGAACATCCGTGAGATGGGGTCGGGCACGGATCTTCTTTCTCCGCGCATGTGGAAGACGCTGATCAAGCCCAATCTTGAGCGGGTTTTCGATGCATTGGATTCACCGAAAATCAACCATATCTGTGGCGGAACCGACCTGATTATCGAAATGATGAACGATTGTGGCGCTGATGCAGTGAGTGTGGACCAGAAAAATAATGTGGTGGAGACTCGGAAAAAATTAGGGAATGACGCCATGATCCTTGGGAACTTTGATCCGTACGGAACGCTGGTCCAGATGGATGCTTCGGATGTGGGTGCGGTGATCAAGAAATGTATTGACGATGGTGTTGACGCGGTGTGGCCTGGTTGTGATATCTGGCCGGACGTAAAAATGGAAAACATGGAAGCCTATATACAGGCTGTCCGCGAATATGGCAAGGCGGCTACGTCCGCCGTGGGAAGGCTTTAGGAGGAACACTATGGGAAAAGAAGAACTGAGAAAAGAATTGTTGAAGACCCTGCATGAGGGAGTAGTTGAGTTTGAAGAGGATCAGGTCAGGGAAGCCGCCCAGAGGGTGCTGGACGAAGGCCTGAACGCCTATGACGCGGTGATGAACGGCCTTGCCGCGGGTATGCAGGAGGTGGGCGATCTTTACGACCAGCAGGAATATTTTGTCCCCGAGCTGCTCATGGCGGCTGATGCGCTCTATATTGGTCTGGACATCCTGAAACCTCACATTACCCTGGCAGATCTTGGGGACAGTCCTAAAGGACAGGTGGTTATCGGCACGGTTCAGGGGGATGTGCATGACATTGGCAAGAATATCATCAAGATGATGTTCGATGTGGCCGGTTTTACGGTCCACGATCTGGGTCGGGACGTACCCCTTGAGAAGTTTGTAGAAGAACAGCTTCGCACAGATTCAGAGATTGTGGCTCTTTCCGCCATGATGACCACTACCATGATGGGCATGGAAAAGGTCATCAAAATGATCAAGGATAAAAACCCCGATGTGGCAATTATGTTGGGCGGCGCGCCCGTCACCAGCGATACGGCCGACCTGTTTGGGGCTGACGGGTATGCGGAATCTGCAGGAAACGCGGTCCAGGAGGCGATCAAGATGATCGGACGGCTGCGGGAAATGCAGGCGAAGTGATTCACCTAGCTGTTAGCTATTAGCCTTTTTCGTTTCCATGCTGGACCATGGGAACGAGCAACCAGTAACGAGTAACCAAACGAAGTTTCTGATGAGGAGTACCTGCATGAGCGAAAAAGAAAAAGCCAAGGTGATTTTTCAACCATCGGGGCGTAGGGGGGAAGTCGAAAAAGGAATCAATGTTATTGAGGCTTCGCGCCTTCTGGGCGTGGATATTGAAGCCCTTTGCGGAGAAAAAAAAGTGTGTGGCAAGTGCAAAGTCCGTATTGAGGAAGGCTCCTTTGAAAAGTTCGGAGTGGTTTCCGGCCTGGACCATGTGGGGCCCTGGCAGGAGGAAGAAGCGAAATTCATAACCCCTGAGGAACGGAAAGCCGGATTTCGGCTCGGATGTGTGGCCGAGATCACGGGAGATATTCTGGTTTTTGTGCCGGAAGAATCCCGCGCAGGCAAACAGGTGGTCAGCAAGGCGGCCAGGGATATTGAAATCGATTGGAACCCTGCTGTGAAGGTCTATACGGTAACCGTTGTGCCCCCCACCATTCAGGATCCCCTCGGGGATTTTGAGCGAATGGCCGAGACTCTGAAAAAGGAAAACGGGCTGGATGATCTGGATATCGACCTGATGGCCCTTCGAGACCTGCCCAATGTTATCCGAAAAGGGGAATGGACCATCACGGCAGCGGTGTGGATGGATAAGGAAATCATCAAGGTCTGGCCGGGAAGGGTTGAAGACTATTATGGACTTGCCATTGATGTAGGCACCACCACTATTGCAGCATATCTGTGCAATATGCGCACCATGGAGGTGATAGACACAGTCTCCATGATGAATCCCCAGTGCAAATACGGGGAAGACGTCATGGCCCGCATAACCTTCCACATGCAGAATCCGGGTGGGCTTGAACGGATGAGTGACGACCTCATCGAAGGGCTCAATAACCTGGTGAAAAAAGGATGCGCGCAAACCTTTCCGCCCAAAAAGAAAAAGAAAGATGAAGAGGGCAAGGTTGTTAATGACGAAAACGGAAAGCCCGTTATGATGGAGGCGCCGAAAGAAGGCGTGAACTACCTGCGCCTTGACCCCTCCGATATTGTGGATCTGGCGCTGGGTGGAAACACGGCCATGCATCACATCCTGTTGAAACTGGACCCACAGTATGTGGGGCTGGCGCCCTTTCCACCGGTGGTACACCGAAGCCTGAACATTCGAGCGAGGGACTTGGGGATTCAGATAAACCATTCATCCAGGTTGTTCATTATGCCGAATGAAGCCGGTTTTGTGGGGGCGGATAATGTTTGTGTCCTGGTATGCGAGAAACCCCACAGAAGCGATGAGTTGCAGCTGATTATTGATATAGGCACGAACGGCGAACTGGTGTTGGGCAACAAGCATAAACTGATTTCGTCCTCCTGTGCCACGGGACCTGCCCTCGAAGGGGCCCAACTGGCCTTTGGTATGCGTGCCGCGCCGGGGGCCATTGAGCGGATCAAAATTGATCCGGAAACCCACGATGTGGACTATAAAGTCATCGGTCGGGAAGCCTGGCTGAAGTACTCCAAGCCCGAGGAAATGCAGACGAAGGGGATCTGTGGATCCGGAATCCTGGATGTCCTGGCGGAACTATACATCGCGGGAGTGGTTTTGAAAAGCGGCCGGTTTTCGAAAGAGCAGAAATCGAAGCGTTTTCGTAAGAACCCCGATAACCCCAGGCAGAAAGAATTTATCATTGCCTGGGCCAATGAGACGTCCATCGGAAAAGACGTGGTGATTACCCAGAAAGACATTCGGCAGATTCAATTAGCGAAAGGCGCGCTGTACACCGGCTGTAAGCTTATGATGCAGCGAATGGGTGTGGAAAAACTAGATACCATAAAGATCGCCGGGGCTTTCGGCACCCATGTGGACAAGGAAAAGGCCCTCACCATGGGGTTGTTTCCTGATTGTGAATTGGACAGGGTGCAGTCCGTGGGGAATGCCGCAGGCGATGGGGCGCGTGTCGTCCTTCTGGATCGCGATATGCGAAAGGATGCCGATTGGATATCGCGCAATGTGGAGTATATTGAACTGACCGTGGAAAAAAACTTTGAGCAAGAGTTTATGGAGTCAATGCAAATTCCTCATATGACGGCGAAATTTGAAAATTTAAAAGGGATTGTTCCCGAAGAAGTGTTGAACCAGAAATGATGGCGGAAAAAAAAGCAGACAAGGAAAACAAGGGCGGTACGGAACCGGTTCGGGTGGAAGTTGACCCCGGTATCTGTGGCTTTCAGTGCGGTATTGAAGCTTTTGGCGACGGGAGCAACGTGAAGTTGGTTATCCAATCGGATTGCGAACAGATAAAAAAACTGGGAACTCTTCTCGAAAGCATCAGCCTGAAGGATCTTTTCGTACCGCTAAGCAAAAGCCCCATTTTTATTTCCGCAGAAACATCCAGGTGCCATCTGGCCTGTCCCGTCCCATGGGCTGTGGTGAAGGCGGCAGAGGTGGCATTGGGTCTGGCGCTTCCGAAAGAGGCGGCGCTTCGGTTTTTATAGACGACAAGCGCCTCTTTTACCAAATCTACTGCGTTATAAAGCGTTTGCAGTAGCAAAAAAATACGGTTGCGCGCTCGCTGCCTTGTATCTTCGGTAAAAGAGACGCTTGCAGAATTCAGGTATAAATAGATTATTTTAATAAGATGCATTCCGGTGGATCCGGATTGCCGGGGAGGTGTTCAATGGTACAGATGGGTTTAAAAGAAAGATTCTGGAATCGATTGAATGGAAAAGATGTGGATATGACCCCTTCAGGGAGTACAACCACATATGCGGTTTTGGCGTTTATGGATCAATGCGGTTACGCGAGGCCCCTGGCTGATACCGATCCCGTGGCCATGACGGAACTGGCCTATGCTGGACACCAATATGGCCAGTTTGAATGGGTCAAAGCCATGGGTTGGGATATTGTGGGCATGAGCGAAGCCTTTGGATGCAAACTGGGGATCCCACAAAAAGATATTCAATACTCCATACAGGCCCACCCCTATGCCGATGGTATCGATGATATCGACTTTCCTTCGGATTTTCTGGAAAGGGGTCGTTTCCCCATGTTCAAAGAGCATTTCAGGCTTTTGAAGGAAAAAGCGGGCGACGATCTCATCATATTCGGGGAAACCGAAGGCCCCTTTACCTGCGCGGCCAACCTGGTGGGTACGGAACAGTACATGAAGTGGATTTATAAAAATCCTGAGGGTATCAAAAAAGTGCTGGAAGTGACCAAAGAGGCTGCCGTGGCATCGGAAAATTTCGCCTTTGACAACGGGGCGGATTATTATGTGTTTGCGGAACCTACTGCGGGTCCCGCCCTGCTGCGGCCCAAGTTCTTCGAAGAATTTATTCAGCCTGTGTTGAAAGAGGTGGTGGACCGGGCAAAGGGGCCTGTTGTTCTTCATGTTTGCGGAAATTCGGACAAGGTTATTGGAATGATGTGCGATACAGGTGTCGCTGGCATCAGCATTGAAGAAAAGGCTGACATGAAAGCGGCGGTCGAAATCGCTCATGCAAAGGGTGTCAAGGTTTTCGGAAATGTGGCGACGGCCACTACGCTTTTCAGCGGTACGCCCGAAGCCGTATATCAAGAGGCAACCCAGGCCCTTGATAACGGAACCGATTTTCTCTGTCCCGGCTGCGGCATTGCGCCGCCGTCCCCTCTGGAGAACCTCCTTCAGATCAAAAAGGCGAGGGACGATTACTTTAAATGAAATCGAAAAGACAAGAAATTCACCCTCCTTATAAATGAATTTGGAGGAATCGGAATGGATGGCGCCCTTGTGGAGGGTGACGACATCGACGTGATGGAAATCAGCAACGGATCGATGTTTTGAGCCTGTGTGAAAACGGATTTTATCAAAGGCCTCTATGAGCTCAGCAACACTGTGCAGTCAGATGTTTTACTCATTGAATCCACAGGTGTTGCCAACCCTTCGGATTTGAAAAGAGACTTAAAGCTTCCTATTTTGAACGACCGGTTTCATCATCAATAAAACAAATATGGCTTCGCCTGAAAAGATTTTTGCCAGTAAAAAGATCATTCATCAGTTTCATAGGGAAGACGCTCGAAGAGGTCAGAAACATCGCGGAAATGCTTCCTGCCGGTGTGGTTCGATTCAAGGGGTTTGTGGAAGAAAATGGTCAAGTTTACATCTTCAACTTCGTCATGGGCGACTGGACAATCGAAAAGACGGATTTGCCAAAAAAAAGATTAAACACCCGAATACTATTGTTTTATTGTTTTTATTGGTCCACCGGACTCCATGGACACCATTGCAAAGGTAACGAAGACCGGAAACTGGACAAGTCTCGGTGTCTTTCAACCGTACAGCTCAGAATAAAATCCCGCTTTGCCTCATCGACGATTTCCCTGTTATGAAAGGTGGCGTTATATAACTCCCGGCATGGGGCACACTAACCTGCATAGAAATCGAGGCAGTCTGGGATAGACCCGCTGGTTTTCCGATTGGAAAAATCGCTTTGAAAATAATATTAACCTGACAGGATGGCAGGCGGACGCGCGTAAATACCCCGGGATCCCGAACGGCTGGGGATTTTCTTTTTCTTTCAATCACATTCTTGCAGATGTATGGGTCCCATTCGTTCGGCTCGGTTACTCGGATGGCGGCGCCGGAACCATTCTGGATCGTTCGGTCAGCATCGGGATTGGTCGTTGCATGCACCAAAAGATCGACATGTTGGGTTTCGTGTTCAACTGGGGCCGCCCTTCGGAAGAGACCTGCGGTCCCGGTTTGAGGGACCAGTACACGGCGGAGTTTTACTACCAGCTCCACCTCTTGTCCCATCTGACCATCACGGCGGACATCCAACTCGTCGTCAATCCTGCATTGAATCCGGATGAGGATCAGATCTGGATCTTTGGCCTGTGCCCGGATGGGTTTCTGATTCAAAAAGATCTTATTTTTTATGATTTTCGGCGGAAGGAGATCGGTTCTTACACTGAAACGTTACGAAATATGAAGTCCACGACCTTATGAATCTTCTCAAAGTCTGAAATATTTCTGGTTACCACTGTCGCGCCGATCTGCCTGGCCGGCAAAGCAATGGATACATCGTTGTATAAGTACGGGGATAAGCCGGTACCGGTTTATTTAATATTATCCGGGTTGGAAACTCTCCGGGAAGTCTCCCAGATGGAATCGCGCCTGTCCAGCATATGGTTGCAATAGCGGGCAAGAACGAATAGATAGTCCGAGAGCCGGTTTAGATATTTAAGAATATTTGCAAGATGCTTCGGTTTGTTCCCGAGGGCAGTCTGCACGGAGAGTCGAACCACATGCCTTTCCGCTCTCCGACATATGGTCCGTGCGAGGTGGGACCAAGATGCAGCGAGGTTGCCCTTTGGCAGAATAAATCCTTTGAGGGGGGGCAGCAGGGAATCCATGCGATCGATGGCGGATTCAAGATACGTGATATCCTTATCGTCGATACCCTCCAGGTTCTGTAGCGAGGGTGAGGTTCTCGGAGTTGCCACCCATGCCCCCATGTGAAGCAGATCGGACTGAATTGTGTTGATCTCCTCTAACGTCCCTTTTTCACTTTCCGGAAAAACAGCTTGTAGAACGCCAAGGGCGGAATTCAACTCATCTATATCGCCAACAGCTTCGATCTGGTGATCGCTCTTGAGTATCCGTGTTCCATTGAGGAGACCCGCCGTTCCCGTATCTCCTTTACCTGTAGTTATCTTCATGTTTTCCTCATTTTTATAATAGCGCCTCAATTTTTTCAACCTGGCAGTGCTTTTCAAAATGGCTCGCAAGTTTATCGTATTCGTCAAATCGAGCGTTTCCGCTCTTTTCAGGTGGCCTTTCCTGCAAGCCTTTTTTGCGCCTCATGCGGTTTAGAAAATCTCCTTTGAAGGCCGGGGAATCCAGGATACCATGTACATAACCGCCTGCGATTCTGCCGTTGTCTAATGCCCATCCGTCCTGCCAGACACGGTGTTTTCCCAGCTCGTGAATACGCAGGAACGGGGTGCCTGTTTCATCCAATGGTTGACTCCTACCCATGTGGATTTCGTACCCGTCGATCTTTTTCTGATTTATCAGGCAGGTGCCGGTTATTTTTCGCACCACTTTTTCTGACTCAAGCACGGTTTCTATGGGAAGAATTCCTAAACCTGCCACTTCCGTTTTGTCGGACTCCAGACCCAGAGGATCCCTGATCACACGACCGAGGAGTTGATATCCTCCGCAAATTCCCAGGATCTTTCCGCCCGACTCAGCAAATCGCAAAATTTCTTTTGTCCATCCGGAGCGTGAAAGCCACAGGGCATCTTCCATGACATTTTTTGTCCCGGGAAGGATCAGGCAGTCATAATCGCGGGCGAGTTCTTCGGGACGGAAAAGGTAATGGACGGTGATATCAGCCTCCGCCGAAAGTCCCTCAAAGTCCGTGAAATTCGAGATAGCGGGAAATTTCAAGATGGCTATATTGATCCTTGTCGGCCCAACGGGTTTTCGAAGATATCTGTCTTCCTGAACAGCGACTGAATCTTCGGAATCGATGCGGATATTTGTATAGAAGGGTACCAGACCAAGTCCGGATTTGCCTGTCTTTTCTTCAATATAGCCCATCCCTGACTCGAAAAGCTGCGGATTTCCACGGAACTTGTTGATGAGGAACCCTTGGGTGATTTCCCGCTCTTCTGGTGTCATCAGGTGAAAACTCCCAATGATCTGTGCGAAAACACCTCCCCTGTCAATATCCCCGATCAGAATACAGGGGGCATTGGCTTCACGGGCCATGGGGAAATTGACCAGATCATTTTCCTTGAGGTTCATTTCGCAACAACTTCCAGCGCCTTCCATTACAATGACATCATAATCCCGAGCCAGCGTTTCATACGATTCCATGACCTTTCTTTTGAGCATTGATTTCAGGTCGTAGTAATCGATGGCATCCATATTTCCGAAAACTTTTCCCTGGATAATCACCTGGGAACCCTGCTCGGATGAGGGTTTGAGAAGGATGGGGTTCATGTGTACGGAAGGAAGCAGGCCCGCTGCTTCGGCCTGGACAACCTGTGCCCGTCCAATCTCTCCCCCTTCCACGGTAACGTAAGAATTGTTGGACATATTCTGGGCCTTGAAAGGAGCAACCCGGTAGCCTTTTTTTTTGAAAATGCGGCAGAAAGCGGCAGACACAATCGACTTTCCCACATCGCTTCCAGTACCTAAAAACATGATCGCTTTTGCCATTTTCCATTACCTGTGAAAACTATCCCTGAATTCTTGAGGTTTATCAGTCGTTATCCAAGTAAGATAAGAAAAACTACCGACCCTGAAATGGCAAGCCATGCTGTCCGAATCAGCATGGAAGCTGTTTCCCTGATCTGTAATAGGGATGGATCAGGGTTTCCTTCTCCAAGCCATGGTTTATCTTTTTTGCCGGTCGGGTATATGGTAGGGCCGCCCAATCGGATATTTAAGGCGCCTGCAACAAAGCTCTCTGCATGTGCACTGTTTGGAGAGGCATGTTTCAACCTGTCTCTCAATGCCGTTTTTATCCCTTTCATCGCCTTAAGATTGGTTATCCATGCCCCCACAAAGAGGATAGGCAGGGAGAAGCGTGCAGGGAAAAAATTCATGATATCATCAAGTTTTGCCCCAGCCCACCCAAATTCCAGGAACTCGGCATCTTTGTACCCCACCATGGAATCCAGGGTGCTCGCGACCTTAAAGGCGATTATGAAAGCCAGGGCGGTAGTCACGGTTGAAAAACCGAGGAGATGTCCCAATATGCCGCCGATGAGATACCAGAAAAGGGGGGAAAGAAAGCCATCTACAAAATTCTCTGCCAGGGTTTCTATGGCGGCTCTGCTGATACCGTTTTCATCCAGAAACTGAACGTCTCGGCTGACTATCATGGCCACGCTTGCCCTTGCATCGGGAAGATTCCCTTGTTCAAGGGCACGGGTCACCAGTTCCGTGTGTGTAATGAGGTCTTTCAAGGCAAGGCAGGAATAGCAGACAAACAGGTCAAATGCAAATGCGAGGAGGAAGTGGAGCTCATGAAACAAAAGGTGTAAAGAGAGAAAAGCCGCAATGAAAATGCATTCGGTCAGGGCAGCAAGGAGCATTCCTCCTTTTTTCCCTCCTAATCCGACGCCCTTCAATATGCGCGTGAGTAATCCAATGCAGTTGCCTACGAGCCTGATGGGATGAAGACGGTAACGGGGGTCGCCAAAAATAAGATCCAGAAGAAAAGCGAGCAGGATAATGATAGCCAGTTCAAACATGAAGGGGTTTCCTCGTGGGGATTCCTCGTGTGAAATTCATTTGGTTATTGGTTTTTGAACCGCCAAGGCGCGAAGGCCGCAAAGCCTTTTTCGAATCGGAACGGACGATTCGAAAAAACAGCCATGATTTTTTTTGTGCTATCCTTCAGAATAGTTCCGATAACGGTTCCATTCTCCCAAATGCCCGAAGGGCCGATTGCTTTATCGAATCGTCCGTTCCGATTCGGTAAAAAACTAAATCTTAGCGTTCTTTGCGTCTTGAGCGAAGCCCCGCTAGCGGGACAAGCGGGCGGTAAAGTCGTAAGTTTCTTTCTCGATCAGCCTGATCTTTTGTTAATCAAAGGGGGGCTCATAATTGGATACGAGAGAAAGAAATCGGTCGTTCTCTTCATGCGTTTTCAGGCCGATCCGAAAAAAGTTCTCATTGAGCCCAGTGAAATTTCTGCAATCCCTGATGTATACGCCGTTTGAAAGAAGGTGTTTAAGTAGATCGTCCAGGTTTTTGGTTTTCACCCATTGACAGAGAATGTAGTTGGCCGTAGGAGAAAAAGGAATAATTCCGTCCAGACCGACAAGCCTGTGAAATACGCGTGCGCGTTCCTTCTTGACCAGGGATCGGGTCTGTTTATCGTAGTCGTTGCATTGAACAAGGAGGGACGCGACACGATCTGCAATTCCGTTGATGGCCCATGGTTCCTTTGCATTCCTCAGACGTGAAACCACTGCTTCATCTCCCGTGATACCTCCCAGTCTGAGACCCGCGATGGAATAAAACTTGGTCAATGAGTTGAGGACGAGGATATTGGGCCTTGGTTTTCTGGTGAGAAGGCTGTCGTTTTTCCAATTGTCCAGAAACTGAATAAAGGCTTCATCCACAATAAACCATTTTTCGGGAAATCGATCGGCAAAACTCAGAATGAGATCCATTGGAAAAAGGTTTCCAGTAGGGTTATTCGGACGTGCTATCCAGAAGGCATCCACATTCCGAAGAGTTTCTTCTATTTGCTGCGCTGTTGGGAATGCGAAGTGGTTGTTGCGGGTGAGAGGGAGTCTAACGATCTTTGCCCCGACAAGGAGTGAGGCGCGTTCATAATCGTGAAATGAAGGAGCCATTACTGCGACGCGTTTGAATCCCAGGACCCTTGGTGTCAGGTAGATCAACTCTGTTGAACCATTCCCGGCGAGGAAATTTGAGGGGGAAATTCCGCAAACGGATTCGTAGTATTCAGAGACGCCGTCCCCTTCGACGCTGGGGTATTGTTCAATACTTCCCAGCAGATCCGGCCAGTTTTCTTTGATAATTGGTGGGGGGCCAAGGGGATTCAGATTCACGCTGAAGTCCAGTACAGGCCCGGGTGGCACACCCAGTCTGATCATATCAAGTTGTGGCGTTCCCCCGTGTTTATATTTCAGGTCACTTGTCATTATTTCTCCAAGCTCAGTTATTATGAATCTAAAAACTAACGGCTAATCGCTCAAACTATCCCTGAAAAAAATGCCATTGAGCATGGCATTGAAAGCCATTCTCAGGACAGGCGGCATAGGTTCGAGCGCCACAAAATCTATCATTTTATGGTTCTTTTTTCCTGAAATTTCCTCCGCCATGGCTTTACAGGACATTCCATAAGCGTTCAAATCTGCGAAGAGCCCCTTTTCGTAATCATCACTGATGGCAAAGGAGGTTTCCAGAAAGGCGGTGTAAACCGGCTGGAGAAGGAGTTCTTCAAGAGATGTGGCAAGGTTTCTATCTCTTTTTTTCTGTTCAGATTCATTCGGGAAATCCAACTCTGAAATATGGATACCGCGCTCCATCAGCCGACGAAAAACATTCCGCTTGACTGTCAGACCATTTTGTTTAAAGACCGCTTCTTTGACACCCGCATAGACAGCCTTTGCAATCAATTCCCCCATTTTAGAATGGCCGCCTGCATTGTCAATACGCTTACCTGTTCCCTGAACTACCAGAATATTGTCCGTTCCTGTTCCTGTGGCCTGATTCAAGAGAGGCGTGTAACGGCTTCGAACATCGAGATCTTGCAAAGCGGCGGTTTTGGCTTCCGTGGCGCTGATGATGGCTCTTGTCATGGCCCTTGCGGTGAGTTGCATATTGGGCAAAATAATGATGTTGATGGTTCCCGGTTCGTAAAATGCGCCGTTATCCTGGGACATCCGCATAGCGTTTGAGGTTACCCCCGCAGTCACCAGGGCATAGACCGCCATCTCCTTGAACTGCTCCTTCACAACGGCCAGGTTATCCATATCGGCCCCTGTAAAAAGAAAGGTTGAGGTCTTTATTGATTTTCCGATAACCCCGTATACACGATCCCTTTCCCCCTTCAGGCCGGATTTATGACTGAGACCCCAGCAGGGAGGAGGGGAGAAATGATTTCCCACGGTTTCGATTTCTGACCTTTGTCCTTCTAAGGTTGAAACAACGGTCAACGGTTCCTTGAAATCGATGATCAGGGTCTTGTTTTCAAAATCGTGAATCCAGCTGTAGGAAACGCGTGCCTCCTTTACATAATCAAGATCAAGATCCAGTACACGGGATTCAAAGATTTCTTCAGGGAGGACCTGATCTGCTCTTTTGGTGAATGCCTCCCCATAGATGGAGGCAGCAAGCCAGGAAACAAAAAGGCCCGTTCCCGTAGAAACCTTATTGGCCAGATTGCAGGGAAAATAGAAAATATTTCCTTCCCTTACTGCATCCACATCCTTCCAGCCTGGAAGATGGAAAAATCCGGCAGCAATTTTTCTGTTACTGCCACAGCCATAGATGACCTGGGGATTAAATTGTTTCCACTCCTTTTTGGTTATGGTTATTGCATTTCCATTCCTGCCTAGTTGCGGGGGAATACCTCCGGCGGCAAGGATTAGTTTATTCTGAGAGGAATTGTCCCCGGGAATCATGATTTGCTCTTGTCCCATAATGCGAATGACTCTTTTCTTTTTTGCATCGGGAATTTTTGAGATTTTTTGTTCGATCGTCCCAAATCGGGAACGGATGTCTTCTTTAAGTTTCTCAGCCTTTTCCGGTTTCTGGAAAACTTTTCCGAGCAGGTCAATATGGCTGTATAGATCCTCTATATTCCCGGTATCAAGAATGATCAGTTTGCATTCACTGTTTTTGAAGTGCTGTCCAATCTTCTCGTGAATGGGAGAGAGGAATATCAGGTCTGGTTTCAAAGCCTCGATGGCCTTCACGGAAGGAGAGAAGAAGCTTCCCACATTAGATTTGGTGCTTGTTTCCGGCGGGTATGTGTTTTGGTAAGTAATTCCCTTCAATGAATCATCGGCGTCAATGGCGAAGATGATATGTGTGATTTCCGGGACAAGGGATACAACCCGTGAAGGCTTGTCCTTACCACAGGTGTGATTCGGGAACGCAAAAAAAGCCAGGATGATCAGTGTTATCGTAGTTTTTTTCATTTTGGGATGCCCTGTCAGGTATTGAAATTCGAACAAAAAAAACCCGGATGGAAAAATTCCAATCCGGGGATATCCCTTTTCTATCTTTAGGCAACCGGCGACCTGACTTCGGTTACCTCCAAGGCCACACCTGCCACGATGATCTTTGCGGCTTCCGGACCTGCGTGTTTGGCGATTGCCTCTCTAATGCTGTCCAGTATGGGACCCTCTTTCATTTTGTGCTCCTTATCGATCTCAAGCTTACCCTTATTGAACGAATCATCCTGACTCTCAACGGGGCTAACCTTCATCTTTAAATTCTATGTGAAAGCGGTGAAAAAAGCGAGGGAAAAGATGTACGAAAAAGGGTGGCCAGCCGAACCAGTGGAAACAATGATCCAGGCTGGAAATTTCTTGTGGTAAACCTAGAAAAAATGCTATTTTTAATGGTTGCTGAAGACTATGGTTACGTAAAAAGTGCAATTGGCCGTTAGCCTATGAAGGATTTCCTACTGAATGATGATCAAAGAGACGGAAAATTTAGAAGAGAAAAAAGTGATTTTCTTTGGATGTCCCCTGGATTGTGATGAGAGGGGAGAGTCCATTCAGGAAAAACTGTCCAGTATGGCAGGCATGGTGGAAAACAGGGATCCTTATGAATGTGTGATGGCTTTCATCAGAAAAGAGGTGCCTGGTGATTTGTGGGAAGAGATGGGTTCGCTGGATGTGCCGGAGTGGCTTTGCCCTGTTCCACCAGTCGATCAAAAGGAATTCATGAATCCGGACAATTTTGTGGCATTTGTAGATGGGGGTGGTTGTGAGACTTTCTCCAATATGCTGCGTGATCATGTGATCGGAGAGATTCATCCAAATCTTCCATGTATGATAACGGTTGATCATTCTCTTACGGGAGGGGCTTTTCAAAAACTGGCAGAATTCTACGGGCCTGAAAACCTGAGCCTGATTGTCCTGGATAGTCACACGGATGCTGTTCCGGTTTCCATCATGTCCGGTGCAGTGGCATACGACATGGAAAGCAACCAGAATTCGTTTTATGATGCGGAGGATCCTTTTTTAAAAAATCGTCAGGATTCTTTTAATGCGAGTTCCTTTATTCGTTATCTACTTGAACAAAAAACTGTAAGCCACAACAATCTCTATATAATTGGACCAGGAGATTTCCCTTCAAAACGGTCTTTCAGAGTAAAAGATGAACGGATCAGAAAATATGTGAGTATATTTTCTGATTTAAAACGAAAAGGCGCTAAAATCTTCACCAAGAAAGATCTGATAAGTAACCCATCCAGGCTGAAGAATACCCTGAAAAACATTAACACCCCCTATGTGTATATTTCCATCGATATGGATATCGGTGCCGGCAATGCCTTGGAAGGGGTTCGCTTTAGAAACCGTCACGGACTTAATGAAAAACAGATAAACAATATTGGATTGCAGTTGCAGTCCCTCCTTTCCAATGGGTGTGAGCTGGTGGGGATGGACATTAACGAGATAAATGCAAGAAACGTGAAGATGGGAGATCGTACATGTCGAATTGCTGCAAATCTGATCAAGGTGCTCTGTTTTGATCTTGAATAATATCTACGTGTTTAGGTTTGATATGTCTCGGACAAGCAACATTAGCCTTGAAAGATTAAGAAATTGTGTTAAAATTACCCATCATCATTGGAATTGCGAAGCTTTTTTCGGGGAGTTTCATGCTTTTGGGAACTTGACTTTGATTAAAAGGAGAAAATATGGACATCCTGTATTCTATGGAACTTGCTATCCCAATGTATCAAGTTGCTCTGTTAATGATTTTGAGTACATTGGGCCTTCTTTTTGGAAGAGTCAAACTTGCGCTTATGATTAATTTTTTATTTGCTTTATACTGGGGGTATTGGTTAAACAGAGAAAATGTAATTGGGACAGGCATGCCTGAAATTGATCCTTTTACCATCGGATATTTCGGTTTCGGATTCCTTGTTGTTATTTTTGTATTAATTGGCTTTATGCTAGAGTCTACCCGATGACCCTGAGTATTCGAAAAGTATTGCAGAAAGAAGGCCTATTGTTCTTTTACGGTTTTTTCTTGTTATAACTTTTTGTATTCCTTATAGTCCCATGCCAAGTTGACTATTTTTCTTACCCTTATTTCAAGGAGAAAACCATGGAGAAAATAGATAGGGTTGTTGCCCGCGAGATCCTGGATTCAAGAGGCAATCCGACGGTAGAAGTGGACGTAGAATTAAGTGATGGTAGTTTTGGAAGAGCGGCGGTTCCCTCCGGGGCTTCTACCGGTAAATATGAGGCGATTGAGCTTCGCGATAAGAGAAAGAAAAGGTATGGCGGAAAAGGTGTAGAGAAAGCCGTGGATAACGTGAACAATATCATTGCTCCTGTAATTATGGATATGGATGCATTGGATCAACGGCTTATCGACAAGACGCTCATCGATCTGGACGGTACCAAGAATAAGGCCAATCTGGGCGCCAATGCCATTCTCGGAGTTTCCCTTGCGGTTGCTCGAGCAGCAGCCGACTGCCTCCTGTTGCCCCTGTACAGGTATATTGGAGGGGTTAATGCCTGTTGTATTCCCATGCCTATGATGAATATTTTAAACGGTGGCGCACATGCTGCAAACAGCGTGGATATGCAAGAGTTTATGATTATGCCAATCGGGGGGAAAACGTTCCGAGATGCCTTACGGATGGGTGCTGAAGTTTTTCATGCTTTGGCGGGGGTATTGAAAGCCAAGGGGTTGTCTACTGCAGTCGGGGATGAGGGAGGGTTTGCCCCGGACCTCAAATCCGACGAAGAAGCCATTGAGATGATCCTTGAAGGGATAAAGGCGGCGGGCTATAGCCCTGGGAAAGATGTGGCATTGGCATTGGACCCCGCGTCCTCTGAATTTTACAGGAAAGGGAAATATGTCTTTCACAAATCCGATCAGTCCGTACGTACCGGCCAAGAAATGGTTGACTTTTATGAAGACTGGGTAAACCGTTTTCCGATCCTTTCCATTGAGGATGGTCTTGATGAAAACGATTGGAAAACCTGGAAAAAAATGACTGAGAAACTTGGCGATCGCCTTCAAATCGTTGGAGATGACCTGTTTGTTACAAATACGGAAAGAATTGCGAGAGGGATCAAGGAAAAATCTGCAAACGCAGTCTTGATCAAGTTGAATCAAATAGGGACCTTGACCGAGACTCTCGATGCCGTATCCATGGCGCGCAGTGTTGGCTGGAATGCGGTAATCTCCCATAGGTCAGGGGAGACGGAAGACTCGTTTATTGCGGACCTTGCTGTTGCAACCGGTACAGGGCAGATAAAGACGGGATCTTTGTGCCGATCTGAAAGAATATGCAAATACAATCAGCTCTTGAGGATCGAGGACGAACTGGGCGATGCAGCCGTTTTTGGTTGGAACGCTCTCTAGTTTCCATCCAGAAATGGCCCTTTTCCGCAATCTCGGCGTCAAGCGGCGGGTTTCCTTGTGCGACGTACTATCGTACGTCTCCGCACAAACCCTTGTTTTCCTTGACCTTGCGAAAAATTGCTCATTTCTGAATTGGAAACCCGCAGTGCCCAAAGTATCATTAATGGATGGGCGCTCTCTAACAAGTGAAATTGAAAATTACGGAATTTATGAATTACGGAGAAATGAAGAATGGCATATGATGCAAGCAAGGATAAGGTGCTGGCCAATTGGGAGAATGAGGAAACCGGTCTGCAGCTTTCCATTAATCAATATGGAGAAGGAGAACCTAAACTACAGGTGGGGCCAAGGAGCTACACCAAGAAAGATGGGAGTAAAAGCAATACCAAAGCGGGCAGGCTCGGAGTTGACGACGTCCTCTGGATAGGTGAAGTGATCGAAGAGGTGGCAGACAAGATGAAAGATCTGTTTATCGACGAGGAGTAATTGCCGGTATTTACGTCGCTCGTTACCCAAATACTGCCTTTTTTTCCGTCACTTTTTCAAACGCTTCACCATCATTTCTTGTCAGGTTTGGCATGCAGCGATTATACTTGTCGTATGTGATTTTTTCGCATTTCCGGAAAAGCCAAAAAACCTGCATGTGAGTGCCTACCGAAAGCTGCGCGATAGAGCGGATAAGCTGGAGGAGAGGATGCGCGAATCCATATTCGGGCGGCGGTTCTAATGAAAAGGAAGACGGTGGTGATTTGAGGCTGGAAGATGTAAGTGTCTGTTTTTCTGCCAACAGCGCGAGGTTGTTGATTATATAAGAAAACATGACTTTTGAATTAACAATATGAAAAGGTCTCGACCACAAGATGCAGTGGGATCGGATAATGAGCAAAATATGCCAAGCATTAGAGGATGGTATTTCTTAAAGATCGTTCCCGTATCCTTATGTTTCTTACTGAACTATTTTTGACATATCTATTTTATTACAGTGTTTTCAATCTTAGAAGGGCTGCAAAAGATAGTAGTTCCGACGGCTTTTCCTTAAAAATATTTTTCAGAAAAGAACTAATCGGCCCATGGAGCAGATTCAATCGCATTTTTTACGTCCACTAGAATTTTTCCAACTTGGGTGGTAACAGGTTCTCCGTCGCTCATTACAAACACCCCCGCATTGAGCAAAATCGCCCAATAATAGCCGTCCCACTTGGCCATGATGGCGTTATACCCAGGATTTGCGCCATTGTGCCCCACAAACCCATTTTGAAGCACATCTATTCCAAAGCCATAGATACTCGGGTCGCCCGTTTCAAAATCATTTACCTCAGGAGGGGGTGTAAACATCTGTGTCTTCAGTTCATTACTGATGAGCTCCCCTGTGGCAACAGCCTTCATAAAACGCACAAGGTCCTGAGCCGTCGAAACAATGGAACCGGATCCCAAATCCCATGACATATTCTGAATGCTGTAGTCTCTCCACAAGGTATCGTTCGGGCAGATATCAGGGACTTTTCCGGCTGGGATGTCGTACCCATGGGCAAAGGGAGAGGGCATGATCGTTTCGTCGTCTCCTGGAACCGTGGTTCCTGTTAGGCCAAGCCTCTGAATAATCCGTTGGGAAATAAGTTCCTCGTATGTGCTTCCGGTAACTTCCTCCGCGATCATTGCTAGAATAGTATAGTTAGTGTTGCTGTAATTGTAATATTGTCCCGGTTCAAACATGACACCGCCCCCGCCCAATTCGTTCGACATATTAATGAGCTCTTGAGGCGAATAATAGACCGTCAGATCACCGCACAACAGCGCCTCCATGAGCGGCGGGAAATTTTCTTTGTCATAAAGGCCTGATGTCATGTTCAGAAGATTCCTGATGGTGATTATATCACTGTTGGGCACAAGGCCCGGAAAAAAATCATCCACCGTATGATCGAGGGTTAGCAAACCCTCATCAACAAGTGTGAGAATCATGGTTGCGGTAAATGGCTTGCTGACACTCGCGATTCGGCTGTGCGTTTCCAATTTCATGGGCGTCTTTGTCGTCCAGGAGTGCTGGTCCGGATCGGCGATACTGAAAGCCTCAGCCATTCCCGTTGCAGTTGTGAAATTGGCATCGTCTTCAACCCGCGCAATGCTCAGAATTCCGCCTGGGAATCCATTTTCATTGACGGAACTCTCGAATGTCTCTGCCACAAGCTGCTTGAAGTCCTCCTGGAAACCGCTCGGGGAGTCGCTGTTAGAACTGCTGCAGCCCAAGCTTAACAGGATAACGGATAAGGACAAGAAAAAGGAAACGCACGATACCCACTTGTTTCGTAAATCTTTCATTGTATTGCCTCTTGATGAAATTAGTTATGGTTCTAAATAGTTATGGAATTGGAAGTCCTTAACACGGTGTGATTTTCAGTTGACTGACATGGTATAATCCCCGCTCGCATCCGGTGTGGGTGAAATAGCCGCAAAATAAGATCCCTGCGCTGCTGTCCAGGATATGACGCCCATCTCCCGACCCACAAAATTACCCTCTGAATCAAACAGGGCCAGAGCATAATTTGAAGGATCGGTAGACACCGCTATATTCACCATCTGCCCCGCTACCGCCGCATCAAACCGGTACCAGTCGGATTTAAAAAGAGACACCGTTCCGGTGACTACGTCCCCGGATGCTATAGTGGGAACCAGGCCTATGGCATACCCCCTGTATCCGCCAAAGAGCACCTTTTCCTTTCCGTCTTCCTGGACCACACGAATACTGCTGTCGCTTCGACTGGTGATTCCTTGCACAAACGCCGTGTTGTCATCTTCCGGAATGGTGGAGTCCATATTATTGACAATCAACAGGTTGTCCTTTTCCGCAATCGTGAGAAAAGGCTCCGACCAATCCACACTATCCCACGGTAGGTTGTCCTCAACATAGGCTCCAACTCTGGCACTCCAAACAGCGGAAAGAGCGGGAACCGAAACTTTTTGACCCACAATGGTTCGAACATAACCGCCATATACGTATTTATCATATTCCGAATCGCTGCTGCCGGACTGAATCATGACGAAATAATCCTGACCATCCCACGCTATTTTATTGAAAATGATGGACTCGGTTCTTCCTTCCGCACGGTAGGCATCTTCCTGGTAGGTCAGGACAAAAGATTCCGGCTCATCGGTCTGGGCGTTTCGGATCCAGGTCAGTGAACCGTCCCCGTTGTCCACGATCTTATCGTAACCTTTACTTTTCACATAGATCCCTTGAATTTCATATGGATCGTTCAGGGAAACATAGGTGGGAAGATCGGGTGGGCTTGGCTCGATACCATACTTCTCCCTCACGGCCTGTTTCAGGCATTCCCGGACCACACCAAAACGAAAAATCTTACTGGCATCTGAATTGGTCAACACCATCACACCCAGTTTCTTATCGGGAAGCATCTCCATTTCTGAATGGAAACCTTCGCAGTCTCCGCCTTTCATCCAGGCACGGCCCGCATACTGCATGACCGGATCATCCTTGGTATCCAGACCCAGCCCAAACTGCCAATACGAGTCGATATCCAATGAAGATTTCTCCGCTTCTCCCAGCATGGCCACCGTTTCGGGTTTTAGAATTCGTGCGCCGTCCGGCCCCATTCCCCCATTGTTCACCATTATCATAAACCGGGCCATATCCTTCACCGTGGTAAAAGCACCCCCGGTGCTACTCGCGGTGCAGTTGACCACTGAGGTCTCAGTGGGTTTTCCTCCCGGATATCCTGTGGCCAGATTTTCGTTGATGACAAAAAGGGAGGTATGGTCCATCCCTAAGGGTTCAAACAGTTTCCGGGCCAGATAATCTGGAAAGGTCTCTCCGGCCAGGCCATCTGCTCTTAGCGCGACTTCTCCGGCCAAAATGAAGCCGGTATTGGAATAAGTGCCCATCTGGCCTGGCGGATGGCTGGGATAATCCGCATCCAGGTAATCCAAAAGCCAATCCATGTATACATCGCAACCTCCCCACTGGCTCCAGGGCGAACCGTACAAAAACAAAGCATTATACAGATCCCCTGGGATGCCTGAGTGATTGTTTAAGGATCTACGAACGGTCATGTTCCGCGCCTGGTCCGGGTAACGGTCCACCATGTTGAATTCGGGGATATAGTTGGCGATGGGCTCATCCAGTGAAATGATCCCCTGCTCCACAAGCCTCAACAAGGCCACTGTAGTGGGTGTCTTGGTGACGGACCCCAGCATGTAAACGGTGTCTGCGGTAGCGGCAATCTTATTTTCTCTATTCGCCCAACCGAATCCCTGGGACCAGACGATTTTGTCGCCGCTCACGAGGGCAATGCTCAATCCCACGGCATTGTGTTTTTCCATTTCAGCTTTGATGTAAGCCGTCGTTTCACGAATGGTCGTTGCAAAACTTACCGACTGAGACTCGCTGGAGTCGCTGCATCCGGCGGAAATGAGAATGATTAGTAAAACTGCGGTGGTCAATATTGTTTTCAGATTTTTGCTCATAACACCATCCTTTGTAAATAAAACGAAAAATTGTTCAAGTTCAATCTACTCCCACTTCCTTTATCGATCACAAATTCCAAAACAAAAAGCCGAACTGCCTTGACGTGAACTTTGCGATGTCACATTCGGCAACGCGGCTGTCTTTCAAAAACAGGCTAATCTTTCAGCATCACTTAAAAGATGAATATAAAGATCCGTGCTTTTCCGTCTTCTCCTCACGAGGAATCTGGCTTTATTAAACGGTCCTCAGGGTGTTCAGGGCCGTTCCTTTCTTCAGTCCTCTCTGGTTACGTACTCAGGCCGGTTCATCTCGATAGGGTCCTCCCACTCCTGCTGTTCCGGATTGCTGACGATAATTTTCTGCAACGCTGCGCAACCCGCCAAAACCACGGCCACGATCATCGTTAACACTATCCATTTCAACCCGTTCCATTTCATTCCCACCTCCTTCATGCCAACTCATCCCGGTGCCCTTCGGATATTCCGCATTTGTTCGGCAATGCCGGAGGAAAGAACGACATCTTACCATGTGTGTCTGGAACCACGATTATCCCAAAGCAGTTGCAATTGCTTCAGCAATCAACCGACATCGCTTTTCCGTGATTTCCGGGGAAGGGCCTTCCACCATAACCCTGCATACGTTCTGGGTTCCTGAATAGCGCACGAGTACGCGTCCTTCGGAACCCAGTTCTTTTTCAACATCCATAATGGTTTTCTGCAACAGGGGAAGGGTAGAAAGATCTGGTTTTTGGGAAACGGGAACATTTATGAGTTTCTGAGGATAAACATCCATCGTGGACGCCAGGTCGGAAAGGGGAGCTTCTTTCTTGATCATGGCCGCCATCAATTGGAGTGCCGTAATCATGCCGTCGCTTGTGGTATGGTGATCCAACAAGATAATGTGCCCCGATTCTTCTCCGCCGGCAACCGCGCCAAGACGCAGCATGTCCTGAAGGATTTGGCGATCACCGACGCGGGAGGCATGGCGTTCGATTCCAAGTTTCCTGCAAGCCATGGTGAGGCCTATATTGCTCATAACAGAGCTTACGATCAGGTTGTTCTTTAACTTGCCCTGTTCCTTCAGAGCCTCCGCACAAATGAGGAGAATCTGGTCCCCCGTGATCTCTTTCCCCTTTTCATCCACGGCGATCAAACGGTCACCATCGCCGTCAAAGGCAATCCCCAGTTGAGCGCCGGTTTCTATTACCCGTTTTTGAAGGTCACGGGTGTATTGTGAGCCACAGTTCCGATTGATATTTATTCCGTCCGGGTGATTGTGGATGACTTCCACGTCAGCGCCTAATCGGGAAAAGAGGATTGGGGCTGCAACAGACGTCGCCCCGTTGGCAGTATCCAGGACGATTTTCATCCCCTTAATGGAAGTGGGCTCAGGAAGTGTTTTTTCGATGAAGTTTATATACTTATCTATAACTTTATCAATTTCCAATATCTCCCCAACTTCGTTGGAAAAAGGGGCCTCTTCCGGCAATCTGCCTCCCAGTGTCAGATCTTCTATGGACGCTTCCTCACTGTCGGTCATTTTGAATCCGCTGCCTGAAAAAAGCTTGATACCGTTATCCTCATAAGGATTGTGAGAGGCGGAGATCACAATGCCGGCGTCCGCATTCACCACTCTGGCCATATAGGCTATTCCCGGGGTGGGTAATATCCCCACAGGGCATGGTTCGCCCCCCATGGACATGATTCCTGATTCAAGCGAGCGTTGCAGCATCTGCCCTGTGATCCGAGTATCTCTGCCTATGACGATTCGTGTCTTTTTGTCCTTTTTCTTCAGGAATTGGGTGATGGCCTGGCCCACAGAGAAGGCGGTGGCTCCATCCATGGGATACCGGTTTGCTTCTCCTCTGATGCCATCGGTTCCGAATAATTTACCCATCTATTTTGCTCCTAAATTTAATTGAAAAAGGATTTTATGTCAGGTTTTAGTCTTGTTTCTAAACAGATTCATAGCCGGCAGAATGGCCGAAGCCTTTCTGCACAGATCCTCTATGATTCGATCCAACCAGGCTGTTCCCTCCACAACAATGTCTGCGGGAAGCCCTTGAATCATCTGAATATATTGCACGTTTGTTTCTGTTTTTTGAATTCCTTTAAGAAACAAATCACGATATTTTTTTCCGGAATCAATGACGTTTTCTTGGTCAAAAAGCCGGCAGATTTTTTCGGCATTTTCACGGAATTCATTCTTTCCGTCGGAAGGGTTTAATTTTTCGGCCATGGACGAAAGCCGATTCTTTCGCTCGTTTTTTGCCAATGAAAGGTTCTGCATAGCCCCTTTAAAGATCAGACCTCCCATTTCCCGGGATTCGAGAAAATTTTTTCGTACATGAATATACCACTGTTCCAGGGCCATCAGATTGCCAAGGTAAAGAATATTGTTTTCAATAATCCGTTTGAGTCCCGTGTAAATTCCCGGAACAAAAGGGATTTCACCTCCGCGATGGGTTTTCCCTATGATCATCCTGCCGTTTTGCGGCACATCTTTTCGAATAATGGCGCCGGCTGCCGTTACGTTTCCGTAACCCAACCGCAACGGCCCCACAGCCCCCCCCTGTCCTCCGAGAAAGATGGGGGGTTGATCCAGCATAACTCCCCTTGGGACTTCCCCGAAAAGGGAGGGGGTGGTTTTATCCCCATTTGCGGTAAAATTGAAATGGATGTAAGAGCTTCCGACTTCGCTGTGGTTTTTTCGGCTCGTTCCCCCTGCCATAAAACAGTCACAGAAATTGATCAGACTGCCAAGGGTGACAAATGGAAAGAGGATCGTCTGTTTCAAGCCTACGCAATGGGCGCCGCTTGCCTGTTCTTCCAGAATCGATCCTTCGCGAACATGGGCGCCCATGCCCATGCCGGCGCCTTTGAGGAATACTGCTTTTTGAAAATACCCTCCCTTAAGCGTTACTTCGGGTCCGAGTTGGCAGTTGTCGATGGTGACGGGGCCTTCCATGCCAATTTCAGATCCTTTGGAAATAACGGTCTTATCCCCGTAGATACGGCAACCCGGATAGATCTTGACTCCTTTTCCAGAAATCTGATCAACGTTGACTTCGTCTCCCATGTCGAGGCTAAGAGGATTCAGTATGTCCACACCTTTGTCCATGAGCATGGAGATCTTTTGATAGTTTCTTGGCTCGTGTTGCAAGGTATCCTCCTTGTTGTCAGATCTTTAAGTCATGTTTATGATGTGATAGGTGATGTATAGCCGCTTCTGGCATCCTTCATTTAAGCCAAAAAGTAGTTTACACTTTCGTGATTTCGCGTTTTCGCAGAGAAATTGGAAACTGGAAATTGGAAATTAGAAAAAAACACATTAATTCGGATGTGTTATCCAATTTCC